>Ga0172367_10001513_pt1 | contig 33407 bp, 43 predicted proteins | sample Lak10m_FD_114542 | JGI IMG/M metagenome (GOLD analysis project Ga0172367, IMG submission 114542) | Freshwater microbial communities from Kabuno Bay, South-Kivu, Congo - kab_022012_10m | ecosystem: Environmental > Aquatic > Freshwater > Lake | place: Democratic Republic of the Congo: South-Kivu...
CGGACGCTCCGAGGCCAAATGTCTCGCAGCCCTCCGAGGCTACCACGCTCCTGGACGCAAAGCCCCCTTCCGTCCCGCTTTCGCGGGACGGGGACGGCGCAGCGCACCGTCCCTACCTGCCAGGACTCCTTGCCCAACCGTCATCGTCAAGACCCCGGGTTCATGGGCCCAGCGCGCGAAGATTCAGCTTCGAGGAGTTCTACCCTTAACCTTAATCCCCCCATGAGCCTCCCTCCGATCCCCCCCCTAGGCCATACACCCCCACACGGCGGCGGCGGCCCACCCTTGGGAGCCCAGGCACCCCTGCCGGCTCCCCCCGACGAGTTTCTCCTCGTCAAGGACCGCAAATTCCCGCTGCTGCTCCGACCCAACCCAAGGGCTAGGCGCTATCTCCTCCGCCTCGACCACGACGGCGCCGTGCGCGTCACCATTCCCCGTGGTGGCTCTCGCAGCCAAGCACTCGAATTTGCCAACCAACACCTCGATTGGATCCACAAACAATCCCTCCTCCGCCCCGCAAACCCCGTCGGCAAAGCTGAATGGCGGATCGGCTCACTCGTTCATTACTACGGCATGCCCTGCCCCATCGAGATCCACCCCTCAAACCCCGCACACTCCGTCGCCCTCGGCCAGGAAACCATCCCCGTCCGCGATCCCAACGCCAACCTTCGACCCGAGATCGAAGATTACCTCGCCAAACTCGCAGCCTCAACCCTCCCTCCACGAGTCGCAGAACTCGCATCCATTTACCGCTTTTCCGTCCGCCGCGTCAGCGTCCGCAACCAACGCTCACGCTGGGGATCCTGCTCACGACTAAAAACCATCTCCCTCAACTGGCGTCTCATCCAAACTCCGCCCTACGTCCAGGATTACATCATCATCCATGAGCTCGCTCATCTCAAACACATGAACCATTCCGACCGCTTCTGGGACCTGGTCAGCGATCTCTGCCCCCATGACCTCGCGGCCGAGCAATGGCTCAAAGCTCACGTCTCGCTCCTGCGTTAACCCGTCATCGCTACTGTCTCAGGGCTCGCCCCATTTATGCCTCCCACACCCGACCCTGCCCCTTGGCCCAAGTCGTGCGCATGGTGCGAACGTCCCCTCCATCCCAACGACCCCGCCTTCGCCATCTCCATCACCCTCCGACCCGAGGCCTTCAACGAAGTCAAACCCGGCACCGTCGAGCGTCTACTCCTCCCCCGCGTCGAAAAACAAGTCCCCATGATTCTCTTCCCCGAAGGTTCCCCAGGAAAACAGGCCGGCAAGGATGCCCTCTTCCAACTCTGCAGCGAGCCCTGCGCCAAGGCTCTCCAGTCCGCACTAGCCGACGAACTGGCTTGATCCCCCTGCCAAGTACAAAAATGGGTTAACCCATTTTGGCGACTATTCGAATCCTCACCCACTCCCCATACTGACCGCGTTCTTTGATTTGTCAGGGTCGTTAGGCTGGGTCGGTCCAGATTTTAACTGCTTTGGAAATCTTTGTTGCACGCGGTTGTGAGGGCGATCGCCGCAACACAGATCCGATCCGCCAACGATCCTGACATCTCCCCTTCTTCCCCCACAAAAATATCAAAGCCTCCAGAATCCATCTCCCGCCGAGTTCGCGGTGATTAAATGAGAAATCCCTCCCCGCACCTCACCCTACTCTCGCCCTCTGCGTTAAAATTTCCCTCCCCCCTCCCCCTCTCCCCCTTTTTCCGCATCCCCCACTCACTTTTCCGCGGTCGGTTTACCCGCCGCAAGAGCATACAGCCGATTCATCGTCGCCACATAAACCACACCGTTCGCCGGTGTCGCCGTACCGCTGATCCCGCTCCCAAACTCCACCGAGCACAGCAGCTTCTTTTCTCGCGCCGCTGAAAACACCCAAAAATCGCCACGTCGCGAGCCCACGTACATCTTTCCGTCCGCAACCATCGGCGAACTCCAAAATTCCCCCTTCGCCTCCTGGGTCCACAAGCGCTGCCCCGTCACCGCATCCACGCAATGGATGTTCTTCGCTGTGTCCGCCATAAAGACCATACCCTCATACACCGCCGCCGTGGACAAACAATGTCTCTCCAAGGCGTAGGTCCAAACCGAATTCGTCGCCATCACGCCCACCCCGCTTCCCAACTCCCCCGTTGAACCTTTGCTCACATCAATACACTTCAAGTATGCCTCGTTCTTGCCCCACCACAAATCCCCGCCTCCTCCCACATACAGCCGACCGTTCACAAATACCGGCATGCCGTAAATGTTACTCGGCCCCTCGCGTCGGTTCGTCGTAAATCGATGCACCTCCTCCTTCGGTCCCGCCGGATCAAAATCAAATCGCCACAAAGCCTTTAACGTGGCCACTTCACTTCCAGTCGACGCCTTCCCCCGCACCGGTTCAAAGGCGTACACCACCCCGTTGCCGCCCGCGAAATAGATCACCTTCGACCCCGCATACTCACCAATCGACGGCGACGACCACGTGCAGTGAAAAATGTTGGGCGCGATACGTTCCCGGTCCCGCGCTACCATCCGCCCAGTCCTCTTATCCAACACGATCAAACTCGGCGCATCCGGCGTACGGATCTTACGGTGTGTATTGTCAACCCCCGTGCCCGTGTTCACATACAGATATGGACCATCGATCAGGATCGAGCTGTGAGCTCCGTCATGCGTCCAGATCCCCGCCTCCGTCACCATGTCAAAAGCCCACAGGATGTCCGCATCCTGCTTCCCCGGCGTCGCCGCAGGGGCTCCCTTGGTGACCATATGCTGACCCTCGGCCTGGTACACTCCATCGTTGCCGTTCGCCATCCCGCGCGCATCCAAACACAGCACCTCGCCTCGATTGCTCACAATGTAAACCCGATCGCCCTCCACCGTCGCGGGCGACGCCAACCCGGTCTTCGGCCAATCCAGATACGGATCCTCCTCCCGCTTCGGCACCGCCAACTGCCACAAAAATGCCCCCGTCTTCTCTTCAAAACACATCAAAACCCCCAAATCCCCCGTGTGCTTCGCATCGCGCGGATTGCCGTTGTTCGTCCCAATATAAACCCGCCCCCCAGCCACGATCGGTGTCGAATGCGTCTCCGTCCCCAAATCCGCCATCCACTTCACATTCATCCCGGTCTTCGGATCAAACGTCTCCACCAATCGACGCTCCTTCGACACCATGTTCCTCGATCCCCGCTCCCCCCACTGCGGCTGATCCCCAGCCACGCCTCGCATCCCGCCCAAACACCCCAGCCAAAGCATGAGCCAAACCCCACAGGATCGTGTGAATTTCATTTTCCAATCATGACAGACCTCCATCCCTCCTGGCAACGAAGTCCTAGTCTATCAACCCCGCCAGCATCGACCCAGAATCCCAGTCCTGCCCATGAGCCATTGCCATCGCGACCGTCCGCCACCGCCAGGTAGGGACGTCCCGCTGGGACGTCCGCGTCCGGCGCCAGCCGGACGCTCCGAGGCCAAATGTCTCGCAGCCCTCCGAGGCTACCACGCTCCTGGACGCAAAGCCCCCTTCCGTCCGGCTTTGGCCGGACGGGGACATCCCAGCGGGACGTCCCTACCTCCACACCGGGCACCCCGGGCTCATGGTCCTAGTGCGCGAGGTTTTAGCCTCGAGGCAATCTACTCTTAATCGTAAACTTAATCTTAATCCTAATCCCCCCATCAGCCATCCTCGCCCCCCCCATTACGACGTGTGCCCTCACACGGCGTTGTCCCTCCGCCCTGGGAGCGCCGGCACCCTTGCCGGCTCCCCCTCGACCGCCCGTCCCACATCCCTGCCGCCCCCCAGAGCATGGAGGCCACATGCTGTTTTTAGGCTCTTACATGAGGAGTGTTCCAGCAGATAAACCCAGCACGCCCCATTGCGCCTCACCATCACTTCCTTCAATCCCGCTCCCTCGTTTTATCAATCTCTCCACCATTGCGTCCCTTTCGCGTCCAGAGATACTCGACTCATCGTTTTTTTTGGCTCAGCACGTCTGACTCCCAACTTCCATACCCAGCGACTTCTCCCATGAACACGCCACCGTCACTCAATCCAACTCCGCTACCTCCCCCGTCTCCGTCCCCATCGCCTGCCTCATGGTGGCCAATCGTCGCCATCCTACTGACCCCAGCCATCCTTATGGCTCTGCTCACCGCCACCCGCCAGTCCGATCAACTCGTCGTTACCCTCTGCTTCATCAGCTGCCCCCTCGCCGGCGTGATCTCGGGCGTGACTGTTGCGCACCGCACCGATCGCTCTTTCTCCACCAAAGTGCTCGTCGGCATCGGCTCCTCCTTTGGTTTCTCCATTCTCTGCCTAGCCTTGTGCTTCGTCGGCTGCATCGCCGGCAACGCCACCAGGTATTAATTCTGCCCCATGAACCGTCTTCGATGTCCCCCTGTCGGCCCTGTGCCTCCACACGGCGTGGCCGCATCGCCCAGGGTTGTAGGCCGTGTGCCCTCACACGGCGTTGGTGGCTCCCCCCTCCTTCCGCGCGCCATTGCACTTCATGAAACCCGAGCACGAGGTTCCAGCTCCCAGGCCGTCTCCTCCACACCCTCATCCAACGCAAATCTTCCATCCTTATGCCCACCCTCCCCTTCTCGTCCGTGGTCCGAGCCGACACATGGCTCAAAAACACCACCTCACGCTGCCCCACCTGCCACCAACCCTGCCCCGCCGAGGTCTGGCGCACGGGCGGCATCCCCTCTCAGGTGCTCCTCAAACGCACCTGCCCCACTCACGGCCCCTCAACCACCTGCATCGCCTCCGATTCCCGATTTTATTGGTTGTCCAAAGGTTCATCCTCCAACTCCAACACCTCCGCCCCCTGCTGCTCGCCTCATCAAGCCTGCCGAGCCTCCGACACAACCCCCGCCGGCACGCTCGGGCGTAACGCCAACCCCGGCGACGCGCTCGGTGTCATGGAAAAACTCTCCACCTGCCTCGCCCTCATCGAGATCGTCGACTCCTGCAACCTCACCTGCCCCACCTGCTACGCCAATTCGCCCCTCGGCACCGGCCAGCGCGTCAACGCCGTGCCCCTCGACGCCCTCCAACACCGCATCCAAGGCGTCATCGATCGCAAAGGAAAAATCGAAATCCTCCAGCTATCCGGCGGCGAACCCACTCTCCACCCTCAGTTCTTCGAACTGCTGCGCTGGCTCCAAGATCATCCCGCAATCGACTACGTCCTGCTGAACACGAACGGCGTCCGCATCGCGCACGACGAATCGTTCGCCCTCGAACTCGGCAACGCTTTCCGCTACGGCGCATTCCAATTGTATCTCCAGTTCGATGGCCCCCAAGAATCCGGGCAATCCTTCCTCCGCGGTGCCGACCTGCGTGCCACCCGTGAACGCTGTCTCGCCCAGTGTCGAAACTTCAACATCCCCGTCACCCTCGCCATGACCGTGATACCCGATAACCTCTCGTTCCTCTGGCAAGCGATCGAATGTGGCCTCCACTGGCCCAACGTCCGCGGAATCTCCTTCCAACCTTTGTTCCAAAGCGGCCGCACCCCAAAACCATCTCCCACGTTGCACCGACACTCAGACACCCAAGCAACCACTCCACCGCACCCGCGTCTCCAACCGCTGAACACCGCCGACATCATTCTCGCCTGCGTCGCTCAATCCGCCGGCAAACTGCGCTTCCAAGACTTTACCCCTCTTCCATGCGGCGACCCTAACTGCGCCGCCATCGGCTATCTGCTGAAGGTCAACGGCCAGATTCGTTCCGTCAGCGATTTCATCGACTTCACCTCCGTCCAAGGTTTCCTCGCCGACAAGGTCCGCTACAAACTGGAAGATCTCATGCGGTGCGGCTGCGAGTCCGAACCGCTCGGTGATCTGCTCAAGAAGTTTGAACTCGACGAGTCCCACACCTTCCGGCTCTTCATCAAACCGTTCATGGACGCCTCCACCTGGGACGAAGATCGCATCGACCGCTGTTGCACGCACGTGATCCGGCCCGACGGAAAACTCGACTCCTTTTGCCGCTACTACTCGGGTTTTCACGATCAACCCGCGAACACCAAAACCTAATCCCAGTGAAGTAGAACGCGCGTGACTGAACTCTCATCACTCCCCTCCAACGGCTACGGCTGGCTCATGCTGATCGGCATCGCAGTCAGCCTCACCCTCTGGTCGCGGATCGCCAAACGCGATGATCGCCTGTTCCCCATCTACATCGCCGCACTCACCGCGGCGTTCGTCGGTGCAAAGCTCGTCTACCTCGCCGCCGAAGGTTGGATGCACTGGCACGACCCGGATCGCTGGATCCAGTTCGCCACCGGAAAGTCCGTGCTCGGAGCCCTGCTCGGAGGTTACGCCGGGGTCGAAATCGCCAAGCATTTCATGGGCTACCGCAACCCCACCGGGGACTGGTTCGCGATCATCGCCCCACTCGGCATCCTGCTCGGCCGGATCGGTTGCGTGCTCCACGGTTGTTGTCTCGGCCAAATCTGCCAACCCGCCTGGTATACTCTCACCGACTCCTCCGGCCAAACGCGCTGGCCCGCCGTCCCCCTCGAATTCGCCTTCAACGCCCTCGCGCTCGTAGGTGCCTTTCTTCTCCGCAAGACCGGCTCACTCCCAGGTCAACATTTCCATCTCTATCTCATCGGCTACGGCGTGTTCCGATTCCTTCACGAGTTCGTCCGCGATACCCCAAGAATTCTCGGCCCCCTCAGCGGCTACGCCCTCGCCGCCCTCGCCGTCACTTGCCTCGGCCTCATCCGCTTCATCGGCAGGGCCACCGCGCTGCGCCGGCACTCAGCCTGAATGCCTAACTAATCCAAACTCGGCCACACCCAGTCTCGTCCTCGCTCCTCCGGAATCCCTTCCTTCTCGCCCCCCACGCCCTCCCCTGTTTTAGACCGCAACGCCCCACCGTTATCCTCCCCGTCCATTCCCACCGACCACACCCGGAATAACCCATCGCTCGTCTGTCGATACCCCATCGCTCCCCCCGTCAGTACGTCCTTCGGTGCCTCCGTCAAATACTCCGGCACCAACGCTCCGAGCGAAGCAGGATACTTCCCCTGTCTCAGTCGATACCGCTCCAGCGCACACGCTACCATGGCACACCGAACATGGTGGATCGCCCGAGCCGTCTTGCTGATAGCCCCTAGGAATGCCGGGGATACGGTCTTCACAAAGAGATGATACGCATCAGAAGGGAGTCGCAGTTTCAACGTCTCATCCACCTCCCGCACCTTCCCAATCGTCCCAAGGAATCCATCCTGACTAGGTTTCGCTTGAAGCTCACGGAGCCCGTCCAAGGTGTCCTGAAAGTGCCGACTCAACGTGGCTTGGTTCTGCCGAATCCATCCGCGCGGTATAAACATCGCCGACGCTTGCGCAGCCACCATGCCGTTCGGCATCATCGGGTCGTTCGCTAAACCCAATTCCCGCACCTCGTCCCGAAACTGCCGAGGGTTTTGCGCCCACCGTTCCATCACCACGATCGAAATCGCCCGCTCGCCCTCAATCGCGTAGGTAATCGCCTTGAGAAACTCCAGCTTTCCGAGTGCGGCCTGCAACTCTTCCCACTGGCCCGGTTTCCACGCATGGGCCTCCACCCCATGCCAAATCTGTTGGGTCACGATGGCCGTTTGTGCAAACCGAACCAAATGCGAAATCAACAACGCCTCATCGCGCGCCGCTTCCACCAGTCGCAACCCAAGCAGCGTCTCACCGAAAGCCTCGTCACCCCGCCCAGCCTGCACCAACGCCTGCGTGCGCAACTCCAAATGCCGCGCTACACTCTTGATCATCGCCAAATGAGGCAACAACGCCCCAAACCCATCCTCATAATGCACAGGAAATCGTGAGTAGGGCCGACCCGCTGCCTCGCGTATTAGTCCTAAATCTGCCTCCGCCACCGACAGGCCCGCCATCACAACCGCCGCCGCACTCGCGCCCGCCGGAGCCTCACCGTAGTTGGGTAACGGCATATAGGCCCTTCGCTTCGCTCTCCGGTCTTCTTCGTTCTTCGACGTCGCCTTCCGAAACGCCTCCGCCCAGTCCTCGAGCCGAGGCGGTGGTGCACTCTGTGCCACACCCTTGTTAGTCCGCTGGGGCAACAGGTTGTCCGGTAACGAAAATACCCGGAAACGTGAGAGCGCATTCGTGTTCTTCCACTGAATGTTCCCCGTACGATCCCGTGAGTAGTCAAACAGGTCCGCAAAGATCGGAATCGTCGCCAAATTCTGCTCCCCTGGCACCGAGGGCAACAACAGGTCTTTCATCGACATTCGTTCCCCCTTAGCCTGCAACGCCTCTCTCGTGCGTTTCCACTCCAAAGCCCCTCGCACATTCTCAATGCCGGTCAGCACCACGAGCGGCAACACAGCGCACACCACAAACAGATACAGCGGGCCTAGCAACCAACGGACCATCACCCCGGGTTCTCCTTTCGCTTCTCCTACGCCGATCCCGCCCCGTCGCAACCGCGCCGCACGCTGGTTCCAGCTCAACGAACCAAAGCCCCAGTGCGCCAACCCAGAAGTATATCCCACCACCGCCAAAAGCTCCGAAGCAAAGCGGGACATCCCTCCGGTCGAAGCTCCCGGGGTCTCAAAGAACAAGTCGCCCAATAACAACAGTCCTTGAATGAACGCCACCCCCGCCAGCGCCATCACCAGCGGACACACCACCAACATCCAAATCGGATAGTTCTCGTCCGGCCGCGGCTTGAATCGTTTCAAACCGATCCACATCCAGGGACGGTCGTTAAGCCAACAATAAAATGCGTCGGGTGTCATACGGACTCCTTAGGTTCAGTTTTCGCGCGGGCTCCGCGTTCCCTTCCACCGGTTCCGAAGTGGTGCCCCACCACCCCATCCAGGCTAACGTTTCAAATTGCATCAAATCTTGTCGCTCCACACGGGATTCCCGGATCAGCCCCCGCGAGATTGCGACCGTCCCCCCCTCCGCTGACCCACCATTCAGCCAACGATCCACACCCTCGCTCACCCAGACAAACCCACCCAACAGCATCGCCACACAGGCTCCCACCGGCATCCGACCCCAAACCACCTCCCACCATGGCGGATTCGAAACCACCTCTAGCACCGGTTCCCGCGTCATCGCCATCGCCATCACCCGCTCTCGCAATGCCTCCGGTGCCCCTCGGAGTCGCTGTCTCGTCATGCGCGCCTCCAATCGCTCAGACCCACCACCCCCGCCGCCCAACGGCTCCGCTCCTTCTGCCATGTTCTCGTTCGTGTTCCTTTTCATAGGCGTTCACCTAACGGATCTCTTCGTAAAGGGGACGCAGTCGCACCCGAAGTTTGTCTATCGCATATCGATACCGGCTCGCCGCCGTGTTCGACGACACCCCAAGTACCGTCGCAATGCCTTCAAAGGTCAGTCCCTCCCAGAGTTTCAAATGCACCACCGCCCGCTGCTCCTCCGGCAACTCCGCCAATGCCACCTCCAGCTCCCGCGCAAACGCAGCCTCATCCAGGTTGGGCACCGACGCAAAAAGCTCCAGCGTCTCCAGTGCGTACGCATCCGTAGTCCGACGTCGCGAGTCGCGCCGCCGAATCAAATCAATCGCCTGGTTATGCCCCATGCGCAGCACAAAGCCGCGCTGATCGCGCACGCCTTCAAATGCCTCCGGCTTCAACCATAGCTTGCGAAACACCTCCTGCACCGCATCACACGCGTCCGCCTCATCCCGTATCAATTGAAGCAAAAATCCAAACAACGCATCCGCGTGTTCATCGTACGCCCGCTGCAACTCCAGTGGCGTCATGTGTCGGTCCGTGGGCAATCTGGCTCCAAGGACGCAACCCAACGCTCCTTTTGTCTATTTAAAAACTCGCACCCCCAGCGGAAAAGAATCCCTTCCTGCCGAGGTCGTGGACAGCGTACGTGGGGCAGGTCTCAGACCTGCCGGTTGGCCGTGCCTCTGGCACGGAAAGGGTGAAGACGCCGATTTAGCCTAAACCAGAGCGCGGTCCAGACCAACTCCCACAACATCGAGATTCCCGTCCCACCAAGACCCTCGTCACACCACCCCTCTATTCGGCCGGTCGACCCCGCCCCCGCATCCCAGGCCCCCCGTCCGGCCCAGGGCCCGGCCCCGGCCCACCCCCATCGGCCCCCGCATCCCTCGCGGCACCACCCCCTCCTTCTCCCCCGCTAATTGCGCTCGCACCGACGTCACCCGCTTGCGCGTCCATTCCACCAACGACATCCCTCCCTGGTCCGCTCGCATGCGCCCAAAATCCCCAGCCTGCGGCATGCCGCCTTTCCCCCCTTCCACCCGACCTTCCCCACGCGAACCCCCAACACCCGCAACCGCTCCCACTCCAACCGCGTTCGCCAAATACGCTTCCTTCGTGATGTTGAATTCCGCTGCCGCCACCTCCGCCACCACCTGTGCCGCCGACTCCAAGAAGCCAATCACCGATCTCTCCTCAAATGCTCCCTGCTGCAATTCGCCACATTCCTGCTCATACATCGACCGAAACCGCGGCACCGCCAACACCCGGTCCAGCAGTGCATCATTGCCCGCATACGGATGCGCCACACTCAGGTCGATCATGTCCGACACCGACGCCCCCATGCGAAATCTCCCAAACGCCTCGTTCAGATCCCAAGGCAACCACATCACCTTCCCAGTGCTCGGTGACACGGCGATATAGAAGTTGTGTCCGCTGCTCAAAAAACTGTCCAAATTCGCCAACATCCCGTTCAACGCTACAAATCGCAGCAACTCCCGAACATCCACCCGCTCCTCCAGCCCGCGCTCGAACGCCGCCGCATCCGTCTCCGTCTCCTTCAACCACTTCGCAAACGCAACAAAGCCCTGGCGCTGCGCCTTCGTCCCTTTGAGTTTCACCCCCAAACGTTCCGCATAACGTTCCCATTCCTCTCCCAAATACGGAATGCCTCGCGTGCGCTCCGGTTTCATCAGCAAAGTCTCCTCACCCCCCATCGCCCGTTTCACGAACGTCTTGTCCAATTGCTCCACCACCGTGTAAACCCCGAGGAATCGGTTCTCATGCGCTCCTGGCACCGTCAGATAAACCCTCGCAAAAGCCGTGCGCGCGGCCGGTATGCCCGCACGCCGAAACACTTCATACGCCACGCTCTCCCGCACTAACGTCGCATCCATCGCGTTATTGTTCAGATTAAGCTTGGTCAACCCTCGAAAGTTCTGCCCCTTCACCGTCTCGTCGAAATCAATCTTAAAGGATTTCTTCAAGCTGTTCCGCGCAAAGTTGAATGAGCTGTTGCCCTTAAACCGAAGTCCAACATCCGAAATCGTCTCACCCCCGATCTGAATCGACCCCTTCACCATCGGGAACTCAACGCGCCCCGGTCCCGGTCCCATGCCTGGCCCCATGCCCATCCCTACCGGTGGCGGTCCAAAAGGACGCCCCGCCCCGGGCCTGCCTTCGCCTCCCGCGCCTCGATCCGCCGCACGATCCGCTCCTCCCGGCCCCCCATCCAGCCCGGGCGGCCCCATGCGCCCTGGCCCACGCTGCGGTGTCTTCGGCTCAATCATCGCCCATTGCTCCGCCGATATCTGAATCCTCACCTCCCATAGGTTCGTCAGCCCAAAGAATTTGTCCACACCCGCACCGCGAACTTCATACTCTCCAGCAAAAAGCACGCAGCCAACCGCCGTCATCATCCCCCACACCGTACCGAGTCGTTTTCCCATCCCTCCCAAGACGTCCCGCCTTCCCCAAAGGTTACCGAGCTCGAGGTCACGTAGGGAGTTCCGCGTTCACGCGGTCGGTAGATCAGCAGCCAAGGGCACTCAACTCCCCACCCAAATCAAAACCCAGCACTCCACACTCAATCCCCTCCATGCGCTGTCACCGAAGCCGTGATGGCCCCACATGCATACTCCCTTACCCGATCAGCAACTGCTTCAACACATTGCCCGCAATATCCGTCAGCCGAAAATCCCGCCCCTGAAATCGATACGTCAATCGCGTATGTTCCACCCCAAACAAATGCAGCATCGTCGCGTGAAAATCGTTCACGTGCACCGGATGTTCCACCGCCGCATACCCCAACTCATCCGTCGCCCCATAGCTCATCCCTCCCTTGATTCCTCCCCCCGCCATCCACATCGAAAATCCCTTGATGTGATGGTCCCGACCCGTCCCCTGTGCCATCGGCGTCCGTCCAAACTCCCCTCCCCAAACAATCAACGTCTCATCCAACATGCCGCGTTGCTTTAAATCCTGAATCAACGCCGCACACGGTCGATCCACCTCCTCAGCCTTCAGCGGAATGTCCTTCCGCACATTGTCATGGTGATCCCAGTCCCGATGGTAAAGCTGAATAAATCGCACCCCTCGCTCCGCCAACCGGCGAGCCAATAAACAGTTCGATGCAAAACTCCCATCCCCAGGCTGCGCCCCATAAAGGTCCAATACCGACTTCGGTTCCGAAGTAATATCCATCAAGCCCGGCACACTCGCCTGCATGCGAAAGGCCATCTCGTATTGCGCAATGCGCGTCGCCACCTCCGGATCCGCCTCCCGATTCTGCTGAATCTGGTTCAACCGGTTCACCGCCGCAACCACCTCCCCTTGCCCCGACATCGTCACCCCTCGCGGTGGCCGAATATACAACACAGGATCCCCCTTCGACTCAAAGCGCACCCCCTGATATTTACTCGGCAAAAAACCACTGTGCCACTGCCGCGCCGCAATCGGTTGCATCTGCCCCCCCTTGCCCGCCGACACCAACACCACAAACCCCGGCAGATCCTGCGTCTCCGCTCCCAATCCATATAGCAGCCACGATCCCATGCTCGGACGCCCCGCGATGATCGATCCCGTGTTCATCACCGTGTGCGCCGGATCATGGTTGATCTGGTCCGTGTGCATCGACTTCACAATGCACAACTCATCCGCCACCGATCCTAAATGCGGAAACAACGACGAAATCTCCTGCCCCGATTGCCCATATCGCTTGAACTCAAATTGCGGACCCAAACACTTCAGCTCCTTGCCCTGCAACTGCGCGATCTGCTGCCCCTTCGTCAACGACTCCGGCATCGGCTTGCCGTCCATCGCCTTCAACTTCGGCTTGTAATCAAACGTCTCGAGATGCGACGGCCCTCCCGCCTGATACAGAAAAATCACCCGCTTCGCCTTCGGAGCATGATGCAAAGGCTGAATCGTCCCTCCCCATCGCGCCGAAGCCACGTCTCCACGCAAAATCTCCGGATTCAGCAACGCCGACAACGCCAACGTCCCAATCCCCCGCGCCGACCGCGCCAAAAACGTCCGCCGCTTCAAAGCCTCCAGGGTCTTCCCATCCTCTTCATGAGTCACACACGCGCGGGTCATCCCAAAACACCTACCCACCCCACCCCAACCAAGCAAGCCCGAACACCCCTTGCTCTTGCTCCAAATCCCGCCCATGAACCGTTGCCATCGCGACCGTCCGCCACCGCCAGGTAGGGACGCCCCGCTGGGGCGTCCGCGTCCGGCGCCAGCCGGACGCTCCGGAGCCCAGAGTCTCCTGGCCTTCCCCAAGGCCCAACAACTCGCGCCCCCTCGCCCCTGGGACCGCCTAAACCCCAGTCCCCGCACCCCAACCCAAACAAACACCGTACCTCAGACAGAAATCAAAAGAAGAGAAAGCCCCTCTCCGTGCCTCCGCCCCTCCGCGCGAAACACTCCCCACACCCCCCCTACTTCTCCCCTTCCACCCTGAGCATCACCTCGTTCCGACGCAAAAAGGCCGGCGTCCACGGTGGATCAAAATAGCCATAAATCGGACCCGACACCACCTTCAAACCAGCACCTGCCACCCACGCGCTCAATCGCCCCAAACTCTCCGCCTCACGCTCCGGCCCACGCCCTCCGGCATAACGCAACACCGCAAATCGTCCCGCCGACTGCTCACGCACCGCCACCGTGCTCTCCAACGGTCGCGGGGCTCCCTCCACACTCATCTTCGACGGCATCACAAACGCCATGCTCCGATTGGTCGATTCGCCACTCATGAACACAGGCGTCGTCATCGCAATCTTCTGCTTCGCCTCATTCTTTCCCGTGATGAAACGAAAGAGCCGACCAAACCCTCCATCATCCGCCTCGCCACCCCCTCCCGTCTTCGTCTCCACGATGGTCAACGAAGGGTAATCCCGAACCTGAAATCGGCCCTCTGATCGAACCACCTTGTAGGGCGCCGACTCATAACCGGCACGCGTCGCTTGGCACCCCACCAGCAACACAGCCCCAGCAATCAACACATACACCAAAGGAAGCAGCATTCGTTTCACCAGCCTACTCTAAACCCGATTTCCAGCTTCGCGAATTTCGGTTCATCCAAACACCACTCCCCGCTCCTGCGCCCGAAGCCGTGGATCATGCGATTTCACCAAGACCGGCCGCCCCTCCAACAGCTCATCGCACCGTGCCAACGTCTCCTCCTCCAACCGATCCATTGCCTCCTGCGTATAAAACGTCAGATGAGGCGTCATCAACACCTGCGGCATCCTATAAAGCGCACTCATCGGATGCCCCTCCCGCGTCACCGGCTCCTGGCTGAACACATCCAACCCCGCACCCGCAATTCGCCCCTCCACCAACGCCTCTACCAAGGCCACCTCATCCACCAAAGCCCCCCGCGAAACATTGATCAATACACCCGACCGCTTCATCCGCGCCAATTGCTCCCTCCCGATCAAATGCCGCGTCTCCGAGTTCAACACCGTGTGTAACGAAACAAAATCCGATCGCTCCAAAATCCCTCCCAGCTCCGCCACCTTCTCCACCCCAGCTCGCCGCATGGTCTCCTCATCCACATACGGATCATACCCCAAAACTCGCATACGAAACCCCAACCCAGCCATCCGCGCCAAACTCCGACCGATCCGCCCCACCCCCACCAACCCCAAGGTCTTGCCCGCCAAATCCTGCCCCATCCACCTCGGCGTCGGCCAAGCCCATCCCTCCGACTGCATCTCACAATGCAAAGCCCCCAGCTTCCGTGCTAATCCAATCATCAAGGCAAAGGCCCCCTCCGCTACCGTCTCCTCCGCATACTCCGGCACGTTCACCACCGGAACTCCCAGCCGCCGCGCCGCCTCAATATCAATCGCATCAATGCCAACCCCATACTTCACAATGCCTCGCAGCTTCACCGCCGCCTCAATCACTCTCGCTGTCACCGGCGTGTAACACATCAACAACAGATCCGCATCCGCGACCTCCCGCGCCAACCCGTCCTCACCAATTCCCTCAGGCAGGGTCACCAAGTTCACCCCGCGCGACCGCAACCCCGCATCCACACGCGGACATTCCAATTCCCGATCCGTTCTCACTGCCTTTTTCATAATGCTCAGCTCGACAAATCCCCCCCCACCCCGTCTTATCCCTCCCTTCTCATTTCTTCCTTCTAACGTCTCACCCCTTCCTCACGCCCACCCGTTGCGTCGTATAAATACCCGCGTGACCGCTGCAATGGTAAGCTACAAAGCAGGCCACCCCAAAATACAGCACCGGCCCTCCTCCAAAGAGTTCCACACCCATCAACGTGCACGCCAACGGTGTGTTCGCAGCCGACGCAAACACCGCCAAAAACCCTAAACCCGCAAACAGGTCCACCGGTGCCCCCAACGCCACCCCAACCACATGACCCAACGTCGCCCCGATGAAAAACAGCGGCGTAACCTCTCCCCCCTTAAACCCACTGCCCACCGTCACCGCCGTAAACACCAGCTTCCACAACCAACTCAACGGCTCCGCCCCACCCGATTGAAACGCCGACAGGATCGTCACCGTGCCCGCCACCGCTGAATCCACACCTAATCCCAAATAGTCCCGACGCCCCACCAACCAAGTCAGCACAATCACCCCGATCCCACCCGCCACCGGGCGTAAATACGGCACCCCAATCCAACGCTTACACGCCCCCTGAACCGAGTGCGTCAGACTCGTAAATAGCACACCCACCCAACCGAAAATAACCCCAGCCACCACCGCCTTCAGCAGCAGCGCCCACTCCAGTTGCAGCCCGCCATGCGTTCGCACCCATGTTAGCCCATAGGCCGCATGCTTAATGCCCCACGCCGAACAGGTCATATCCCCAATCACCCCCGCTACCAAAACCGGAATCAACGCGTCGTATTGCAATCGCCCAACCACTAAGACTTCCATCGCAAACACCGCCCCCGCCAACGGCGTTCCAAACACCGAACCAAAACCCGCCGCCACCCCAGCCAGGAGCAGGATCCGCTGCGACCCCGCCCCCACCCTCATCCAGCGCCCCATCGCTCCAGCCAAACTGCCCCCCATCTGCACCGCCGTCCCCTCCCGCCCAGCCGATCCCCCAAACAAGTGCGTCACCAAAGTCCCCACCAAAACCAACGGTGCCATCCGCGCCGGCACGCCTCCTCCAGGCTCATGGATCTCCTCCACGATCAGGTTGCTCCCTCCCCCAGCCCGACCACCCCACCGCTCATAAACCCACCCCACCACCATCCCCCCCACCGGTAATCCATAAAGTAACCACTCCGCTCCCACCCGCACCTCGGTCACCCGCTGCAACGCCCACAAAAACAACGCGCTCGCCGACCCCGCCAACATCCCCAAAGGAGCCACCATCACGGTCCAGCGCAAGATCTGCGCCACCGATCCCCCACCCACCGCTCGTTCAACCCACCCGCGCATCACATTCGTCCCATCGGTCGCATTGGTCCTATCACTCCCATTCGTCCCATCCCCCTCCTACCGCCCTCTCACCCCATGCGTCATTTGCAGCTTCTTCCAGTGTTCGTCCAGCCGTTTCACCGAGACCGGACAGGCCGTGCCCAGCTCCTGCGCAAACAACGACACTCGAAATTCCTCCACCAACCACCGAAACTCTTCCAATGCCCGCCGCGCCTCCTCAGACAGTCCCGCAACCCCCAACGCCGCTTGCAACGCTTCCGCATAAGGTGCCACCTGCCGCGCGCGTTCCTGGTCCTTCACCGGATTCATCCCCGCCCGCTCCACGCGCGTGAGCATCGCCTTCAGATACCTAGGAATATGCCGCAGTTGCTCAAATGGGATGCGCCTCAAAAAGTCCACCGCCACCAACGCCTGCAAATCTCGCGCCAACGGACTCAGTATCCGCGCCGCCGACGGCTCCACCAACAGTTTCAAATCGTTCAGTGTCGTGCGCTTAGGGTTCGATACCACCGGCATCGGCCCACATTTCAACAGCACCTCTTGCCGTAATCGCAAAATGTCCCCGATCCGGTTCACCAGTTCGTTCGCCGCTCCTCGCAGCCGTGTTCGAGATTCCACCACCCGAGTCTCAAAGCTCCTCTCATTCAAATTCACCCCGACCTCGCGCGGAAGCACATACTCCTTCAAGTTCTCCAATGCCCCCTCCCGAAGCGCCTCCGGCGTGCTCAGCGTCACAACCCACGCATCCCACCGCGACAGTGCTCTCAAATCCTTCTCCGCCCACGCCAAATCTCGCTCCAACGCGATCTCCACCAATCGCCTCAACCCCGCCAAACTCGCCGATACCGCCGCGTCCTTCGTCCGAAATAACCGCACGCTCACATGGGGGTCTTCCCACTGCAATCCAGGCCACGCATACAACGGCAACGGACCGCTCTCGCTCACCGTGATGCGCTCCGGTAACTCACCAAAGTTCCACGCCCTCACATCAAATCGTTCCCATCGCTGCTTCGCCCGCCCCCACTCCACAGGCTCCCCTTGGCTCTTCGGCTTCTCAACCGGAACCGCCTTCAGCGTCGTTCTCAGCGCCACTAAATCGCGGCCCGCCGCCAACACCTTCTGGTCGTTCCCAACAATCTCGACTCTCGGCCTCAAATGCGCCGGTAACGCGTCCGCCGACCACGAGTCCGCCGCCACCTCAACCCCATAGGTCTGCCGTAAGAACTGCGCCAAATCATGCAGCAGCGTCGGCCCCGATGGCTTAAATTCCGCCAGAATCCGAGCGACCTTCGGCTGAAATGGCATTAGGTCCCGCCTCAACGTCTTCGGCAACGCTCGCAAGAGTTCCAATACCTGCTCCTCCCGTAACCCCGGCACCGACCAATCCACGCTCGCCGCCGATACCGTCATCGCTAACTCAAACGCTAACTTCAGCGTCACCCCATCCTTCTCCTCTCCCGGCGCATACGCATACTCCAACAGCACCGGCTGCCCTCCAATCGGAACCGCATCCGGAAACGCCTCCGCGTCATAGGCCAAATCCTGACCCCCCGTCAAATCCGCCTCCGTCGCACACAAAAATCCCGCCTGCGTGTTCTCTCCCAAAAGTTTGTTTAACTCGTGAATCGAAGACACATCCCGAATCCGAGCCGCATAGTAGTCAAATAGGGCGTCGTCCGCGCTGCGTATGTCATGGCGCCGCACCCGCGTCTGCCACGTCTCAATCTTCTCGCGGATCCGTCGGTTGTGCTCCACAAACCCAAAGCGCGCCGGAAGTTTCTCCTCGCCTCGCACCCCCTCCCTCGCTCGCTCCAACGCAAATCGCGCTCCCCGCCGAAACTCCCGATCCTCCTCCCGCGCCGCCTGTCGCTCACGGTTCACCACCGCCGCCCCACGTCCTTGCGGCGCTCCAGGTTCAGGGAATAGTTGTTCCTCCACCAAGGCCGATCGAATGAAAATACGCGTCGCTTCCGCCGAATCAATCGTGCCATACGCCACATTGCGTTGGTGCAGCTCCAACCCGTACAGCGTCACTTTCTCCGTCGCCAACACCCGTCCCGAGGTCGCACTCCAATGCGGGTTCTGATGCGCAAATTTACACAGGTGCGGCGCCAACTGCACGATCCACATCGGTTCAATGCCCGCCACCGTCCGCGCAAAGACTTGCGACGTCTCCACAATCTCCCCAGCCATGATCCATTGCGGCTGACTCGACGACGGCCCCTTGCCACCCGGCTTGTCCCCTTCCCCAGCCGAGTTCGCGTTGCCCTTCTTGGGTCGCTCCGACCGATCATACAGCACCGACCCCGGAAAGATGGAGGTTTGCCGATTGCCCACCCCTTTGTAGGTGTTCCGCTCCACCCGCATCGCCACATGCCCCAATAACCCCGCCAAGATCGATCGATGCACCGCGTCATAGCTCGCGTTGCTCTCGTTGAGCTTCAGCGTGCCCAATCCGTCCAACACCCCATGAAGCTGCGCGTGCAGGTCCTGCCACTCCCGCATGCGAAGGTAGGATAGAAAATGCGTCCGACAAAACCGCCGCCTCGCCCCCTGCGTCCTCAGCGTCTCCCATTGGTCATGCACCGCGTTCCAGATGTTCAACAGGGTCAGGAAATCAGAACGCGGATCCACAAAACGTCGATGCGCAAATGCCGCTGCATCTTTCTGGTCCGACGGCCGCTCGCGCGGGTCCTGAATGCTCAACCCCGAGGCAATGATCAGGAGCTCCCGCGTCGCGTGTTCCTGCTGCGACTGCAACAGCATCCGCCCCAAGGTTGGATCAATCGGAAGCCGCGCCAAATCACGTCCCAGCGGCGTCAACTCACGCTTGTCATCCAACGCTCCCAACTCCTGCAACAACCCATACCCGCTCTGGATCGCCGCCGGGGTCGGCGGGTTCAAAAATGCAAAGGTCTCAATCTGCCCAAGGCTGTAGGCCTTCATCCGCAGGATAACCTCCGCCAGGTTCGCACGCTGAATCTCAGGCTGCGTAAAAGGCGGTCTCGCCTCAAAGTCCTCCTGCGAATACAGCCGTATGCAGATTCCATCTCGCACCCGCCCCGCCCGACCCTTCCGCTGGTTCGCGCTGCTCTGCGAGATCGGCTCCACCGGCAGCCGCTTCGTTCGCGTGCGCGGATTATACCGACTCATCCGCGCCAACCCAGCGTCCACCACATACCGTATCCCCGGTATCGTCAACGACGTCTCTGCTATGTTCGTCGCCACCACAATCTTCCGCCGCACCGACGGCGCAAACACGCGCTGCTGATCGCCAGAGCTCAAACGCCCATACAATGGCACCACCTCTGCATCATTGCTAAACCGTCCCTCCAACTGATCGCTCGTCTCCCGGATGTCCCGCTCGCCAGGCATGAAAATCAATACGTCCCCCGACCCCGGCTCACACAAGATCGTCTCCACCGCCCGCACCGCCGCATCGATATAGGTTAACTCCCCCTCCTCCTGCTCCGGGTTATCCAAGGGCGCATACGCCACCTCCACAGGATACATCCGCCCCGACACCTCAATGATCGGCGCATTGTTGAACGCCCTCGAAAAGGCCTCCGTGTCGATCGTGGCCGACGTAATAATCAACTTCAGATCATGGCGCTTCACCAGCAGGCTGTTCAGATAGCCGATGAGAAAATCGATGTTCAACGATCGCTCATGCGCCTCGTCGATGATGATCGCATTGTAGTCGCAGAGCAGCGGATCCGCCTGCGTCTCCGCCAAAAGTATACCGTCCGTCATCAGCTTGATGTAGGTCTCCGGACTCGATCGATCATCAAACCGAATCTTACACCCCACCTCCCGTCCCCACGGAACCTTCAACTCCTCCGCAATGCGCCGCGAAATCGATAACGCCGCCACCCGCCGCGGTTGCGTGCATCCAATCTTCGCCTCAATGCCTAACCCCGCCTCCAAACACATCTTCGGAATCTGCGTCGTCTTGCCCGATCCCGTCTCCCCAGCCAACACCACCACCTGATGATCCCGTATCGCCTGAACGATATCATCCTTCCGCGCCGTAATCGGCAGCTCCAAGGGATACTGCACCTTCGGCACACGCGCCAACCGATCCAACCGCGTCTGAACCGAGGCCTGCGCTTGCGCCAACAATCGGTCCATCAACGGATCGTGCTTGTCCGGATGCAACCGATCCCGAATCAGACGCACCAACCGCGACCCCAACCGCACCCAGTCCGGCAACATGCCTTGGGGTAACAGTTTCTTGATTTCGTCTATTCGCGGATCCGTCATCGCACAGGGGCGAAACGCTACCCACTCCAACCCACCAGGGGAAGCCCAGAGAACCACTCCTATCACAAATAGAACCATCCCCTGCCCCCCGTGGGCAGATCTCCCGTGGGGCAGGTCTCCGACCTGCCAGTGCACCGTGCCTCCGGCACGGTGTCCCCCCCCCTCGGAGCGCCGGCACCCTTGCCGGCTCCGGAAGCCCCAAGTCAACCAACCCTAGGACCGCGGCGTTCACGCCGCTTCAACGTCCTCCATCCCATCGCGTCCACCTTCTCAAAACACGCTCGAACGTCGCTCCCCTGCCGGCCTCAAAACCTCTCGTCCCCCTGCCCTGGGAGCGCCGGCACCCTTGCCGGCTCCCCCTCCAACGCTCTCACAATCGCACCTCCACGGTAGACGATCCCACCGTCTTCTGCGTAAACTTAGCGCACCACACGCATCATGCTCCGCTGCACCCCAACCGACATCGTCCGCAGCATCGCTCTCTCCGCCCTGCTCACCCTCGCTGCGCCCACAGGTTCTCTCCACGCCGCCCCCCTCGATTTCAATCGCGATATCCGCCCCATCCTCTCCGAAAACTGCTTCCGCTGCCACGGCCCCGATAAGAACACACGCAAAGCCAAACTCCGCCTCGACGTCGAATCCGAGGCCAAAGCCAACCTCAACGGCCACCGCACCATCTACCCCGGAAAACCCGAGTCCAGCGAACTGATCACACGCATTCTCTCCGCCGACCCAGACACCGTCATGCCCCCTCCCAGGTCCGAGAAATCCCTCACGCCTGCCCAAAAGCAAACGTTGCAAGAGTGGATCTCTCAAGGCGCTCCCTACGCCGGTCATTGGTCCTTCACTCGACTCTCCCGCCCTACGCCCCCAGCCGTCGCCCCACCGTCCACCAGTCCTTTGCCCTCATTGGCTTCCCCTCCTCGCACCGCCGCTTCCTCCTCCTCGGCCAACACCTGGAATCCCATCGATCGCTTCATCCAACAGCGCTGGGCCTCCGAACAGATCACCGGATCTCCCGAAGCCGATCGCGCCACCTTGATTCGTCGACTGAGCCTCGACCTCACCGGTATCCCCCCTTCTCCTAACGAAGTTCGCCAGTTCCAATCCAGTCGCGACCCACTCGCCTACGAGCGTCTCGTCGACCGCCTTATCACCTCCCCACGATTCGCCGAACGTCTTACCGCCCATTGGCTCGATCTCGTGCGCTACGCCGATTCCATCGGTTACCACGGCGATGTCACCTACAGCGTCTGGCCGTATCGCGATTACGTGCTCAAGGCTTTCCACCAAAACATGCCTTTCGATCAGTTCACGCGCGAACAGATCGCTGGCGATCTCCTCCCCAACGCCTCCCCTCTCCAGCAAACCGCCTCCACCTACAACCGACTCAACCGCATCTCCACCGAAGGCGGCGCTCAAGATAAAGAATACCTCGCCAAATACGCCGCCGATCGCGTCCGCACCACCTCCACCATCTGGCTCGGCGCCACCATGGGCTGCGCCGAATGTCACGATCACAAATACGATCCTTATACCACTCGGGACTTCTATCAGTTCGCCGCCTTCTTCGCCGATCTCAAAGAGAAAGGGTTCTACGACGACGGTTTCTCCAAAAATGATTGGGGCCCAAAGATCCTCCTCCCCTCCCCATCTCAACAGCGTCAGCTCAAAGCGCTCGACCGCCAGATCCTATCGCTCCAGTCCCAGATCGATGCCTCCCCAGACGCTCACCTCGCGGCACCTCGTCTCGCCTGGGAGTCCCGCGTCAAAGTCCTCGACGACGCTTCCCAACTCGAATGGCGCACACAAAAACCCAGCCATGTCTCCACCGACCACGGTGCGGACCTAACCGTCGGTACCAATCGCGCCGTCACCGCCTCTGGCCCAAACCCCGATCGCGAATCCTATCACATCCGCTTCCAGCCCGGCCCCGGCCGTTGGACCGGTCTCCGACTTGAGACGCTCACCGACGAAGTCTTCCCCGGCAATCGCATCGCCCGAAGTGGCACCTCGTTCCACATCACCGAAGTCGAACTCGCCCTCCAAGATTCCCAATCCTCCACCCCTAAACGTCTCGCGTTCCAACACGTGCTCGCCGACCACGAGGGCGATGGCTTCCCCCCGCGTGCCATGATCGATGGGCAATCCACAACCTCATGGTCCATCACCACCGGTCACTCGCGCGAACATCAAGCCGCTTTCTGGTTGCCTAATCCCATCCTCACCACCGCCGATACCACCCTCATCGTCACCCTCCACCACAACTCCATCTACCCTCAAACCACCGTCGGCAAGTTCCGACTCTCACTCTCAGCCCTCGAATCCCCAACCCACGACAAATCAGGCCTGCCCGACGACGTCCTCAAAGCGCTCCGCGCTCCCCTCTCCGAACGCTCCGAAGCCCAAATTAAACTCGTCACCCAGCACTACCGCGAAGTCGCCCCCGAACTCGCCTCACTGCGCTCGCGGCTCGAATCTCTCAAATACCAACGCTCCCTGCTCGTCGGTCAAATCCCCTCCACGCTCGTGAGCGAAGCCACCGCTCCGCGCCCCATGCGCGTGTTGCCTCGCGGCAATTGGATGGACGACTCCGGCGACCCCCTCACCCCTGCCGTCCCTCACTTCCTCCCCCAACTGACCAAGTCCTCCGATCGTCCCTCCCGACTCGACCTCGCAAACTGGTTCACCTCCGATAGTAACCCCCTCGCCGCCCGCGCCTTCGTCAATCGGCTCTGGCGCATCTTCTTCGGCACAGGCCTCAGCAAAACTCTCGAAGATCTCGGCTCCCAGGGGGAATGGCCGTCCCACCCCGAGTTGCTGGATTGGCTCGCTTCCGAGTTCGTCACGCCTTCCACCTCCATCCCAGCCTCATCCACCCTCACTCACCGCTGGGATGTCAAACATCTCGTCCGTCTCATCGTCACCAGCCAAACCTACCGACAAACCTCCACCCCACGCCCGGGTCTCGACGAAAAGGACCCTTACAACCGACTGCTTGCGCGTCAAAATAAACTCCGCCTCGACGCCGAAATCATCCGCGATAACGCGCTCGCCATCAGCGGCCTGCTCCACGAGTCCTTCGGTGGCCCAAGCGCTCATCCCTACCAGCCTCGCGGCTACTTCGCCGCCCTCAACTTCCCCAAACGCGAATACGTCGAATCCCGCGGCCCGAGTCTCTACCGACGCGGCCTCTACTCTCACTGGCAACGCACCTTCCTCCACCCCAGCTTGTCCGCGTTCGATGCCCCAGCTCGCGAGGAATGCACCGTCAATCGCACGCCCTCCAACACGCCTCTCCAAGCTCTCGTCCTGCTCAACGACACGACCTACGTCGAAGCCGCCCGCGCTCTCGCTCATCAAATCCTCCGCTCCAAACCACGCTCTCCATCCCACGGCGTCGAATCAGCCTTCTGGCGCACGCTCGGTCGCGCCCCCTCCCCCGAGGAAACCTCCACTCTCATCCAACTCCTACAGTCCCAAGAACTGTTCTTTACCCAAAACCCCGACGCCGCCACCGACCTAATCGCCCTCGGCGAATCAAAATCCCCACCCCACCTCAACCCAATCACTCTCGCCTCCTGGACCGCCGTCACCCGCACCTTACTCAATCTCCACGAAACCATCACCCGCCCCTAGCAGACGAACCGCATAAGTCTCATCCGTCTCATTCATCCCATGACCCCCTCCCGACTCCCCACCCCGCTCTCGACCTTCCGCTCCCGAGCCGCCGCCACACTCGCCGCCGCCTGCTCACTTAGCTCGCTCTGCTTCGCCGCGACCACCCCGCTCCAACCGTTCAACACCGAAAAGAACACCAACGGCCCCATGCCCGTCGCCGACGTGCTCGCCCAATCCAAACTGCCCGCTGGCTTCCAGCTCTCTCTCTTCGCCGCCGAACCCAACGTCCACCAACCCATCTCCATGGCCACCGATCCCAAAGGTCGCCTCTGGGTCGCTGAAAATTATACCTACTCCGAAGCCGCCGTCGGTTATCACAAGGATCTGCGAGATCGTATTCTCTGCTTCGAAGACGCCGATAACGATGGTCACTTCGATAAACGCACGGTCTTCTGGGACAATGCCCAACAGCTCACGAGTGTCGAAGTCGGCCTCGGCGGCATCTGGGCTCTCGCCCTCCCCAATCTCGTCTTTATCCCCGACGCCAATAGCGACGGAATCCCCGACGGCCCACCTCAGATCATCCTCGACGGCTTCGAATTCCAAGCGGGTCGACACACCGTCGCCAATGGCCTGCGCTGGGGGCCCGATGGCTGGCTCTACGGTCGTCACGGCATCCAAAGCACCTCCAAAATCGGGCCCCCAGGCACGCCCGAGGCCCAACGCACCTCCATGAACGTCGGCATCTGGCGCTACCACCCCGCACGCCGCGTCACCGAAGTCGTCGCCCAAGGCACCACCAACCCCTGGGGCATGGACTGGGATGCCCACGGTGAACCGTTCTTTATCAACACGGTCATCGGCCACCTCTGGCACGTGATCCCCGGCGCTCACTACCGCCGCATGTACGGCACCGATCCCACCCCCAATATCTTCGAAGCGCTCGAACAAACCGCCGACCACGTCCATTGGGCCACTGGCGAAGTCTGGACCGATGTCCGCAAAGGGGTTACCGACGTCACCAGCGCCGCCGGCGGCGGCCATGCCCACACCGGCCTTCACATCTATCAAGGCGGTCAGTGGCCCGAATACTGGAATGGCAAATTGCTCACCATCAATTTCCACGGCCGCCGACTCAACGTCGAACAGCTCGAACGTCAAGGCAGTGGCTTCGTCGCCAAACGCCAACCCGACGCCGTCTTCTTCGCCGATCTCTGGTTCCGCGGCATTGACCTCATCGCCGCACCCGATGGCGGGCTCTTCATCAGCGATTGGAGCGATGCTGGCGAATGTCACGACCAAGAAGGCATTCACCGAACCAGCGGACGCATCTACAAGCTCACCTACGGCCCCTCCAAAAAGGGTGCCGCTCGCGATCTCACCGCCCTCAGCCCCATCACGCTCGCCCAACTCCAGTCCAGCACCAACGAATGGGAGGCTCGACTCGCGCGCCGCACACTCGCCGATCTCGCGCATCGCGGCGAATCACTCGATCGCGCTCGCACCGAGCTCTCCAAACTCGCTTCCTCTCACCCCAACGAAGTCACACGGCTGCGTGCCCTCTGGTCGCTTCACGTGTCCGGCGGTATCGATTCTTCCCTGCTCCAAACCAAACTCTCCGGAACCGAGTTCGAACGTTCCTGGGCTCTGCGCCTGCTCGAAGATGCCTCCCATTCCTCACCCGCAGCAGCAGCAGCCTTCAAGGCCTTCGTCTCCTCCAACCTCCCGCGCATCGCCGGAACCGATCCCTCCCCACTCGTTCGCCTCACTCTCGCTTCCTTGCTCCAGAAACTCTCGCTCGATCAACGGCTGCCCATCGCCCGCGTGCTCCTCGGCCGTGCCGAAGATCAACACGATAAAAATATCCCGCTCCTGCTCTGGTACGGAATCGAACCGCTCAACGCCCATCCCGAGTTCGTGAACCTCGTCGCCTCCTCCCAAATTCCTCGGGCCCAACGTCTCGCCTCCCGCCGCCTCGCCGAAGGTCTCGACTCCCACCCCCAACCCGTCAACGACCTGCTCGTCGCCATCGCCAACAACGCCCCTCCCCAGTCCCGCCAGGCCGTGCTCGATGGCCTCGCCGATGGCTTCGCCGGCCGCCGTAAAGTCCCCAAACCCAAAGCCTGGCCCGATATCGAACCCGCCCTCTCACGCGACGCCAACGATGCCCTCTCCCGCCGTATCAATGATCTCGGCGCTCTCTTCGGAGATGGACGTGCGCTCGACCAAATCAAAGAGGTCGCTCTGAATACGAGCGCCGATCTCCCCCGCCGCCGCGCAGCGCTTCAATCTCTCATTGATGCCCGCGCCGACAACCTTCTCGAGGTCTGTCAAAAGCTTCTCCCTATCCGCGAACTGTCCGGTGTCGCCGCCAGCGGTCTCGCACTCTTTCCCGACCCCACGCTCGCCGACCAACTGATCGCCGAATGGCCCCGTCTCTACGGCCCCGAGCGCCCTCCCGTCCTCAATGCCCTCCTCTCCCGCCCAGCCTGGGCCGCAAAGCTGCTCGACGCCATCGCAGCCAATAAAATCCGCCGCACCGAACTCGGCGTCGCTCAGGCCAGGCAAATCAAAGGGTTCGACAACCCCACCCTCTCCCAACGCCTCACCGAAGTTTGGGGCGCGCTCCAAGATCCCGATCAAACCACCCGACAAAAGGCCCTCGCCTCCTGGCGCGCTAAACTCACCCCTGCCGCCGTCCAGAACGCCAAGGCTCTCGAAGGTCAAAAGCTCTACGCGCAGTCTTGCGGCGCTTGTCATAAACTCTACGGAACCGGCGGCAATCTCGGCCCCGAGCTCACCGGTTCAGGCCGACAGAATCTCGATTACTTGCTCGAAAACATCCTCTTCCCCAGCGCCGTCGTCGCCGCCGATTTCCGCCAAACCACCGTCAATCTCAAAGACGGTCGATCGCTCAGCGGCATCGTCCGCTCTCGCTCCGCCTCCTCTCTCGTCCTCCAAATGATCGGCGAAACCACCACCCTCAACCGTTCGGATATCGAAGACGAAGAAACCGCCGCCCTCTCCCTCATGCCCGAGGGTCTGCTCGATACGCTATCCGAATCCCAAGTGCTCGATCTGTTTGCCTACCTCATGAGCACCGCACCACCCGCATCCCATTAACTCTTAACCTGTGACTCGCACCCCAGTACCGTCACCCATTCCACCTACCTCCATGAAATTCACGTACACCAGCCTGCTCGCTCTCAGTCTCACCACCACGCTGCTTCAAGCCGATAACTGGCCCCAGTTCCGCGGCCCCTCCGCCCAAGGTGTCTCCAGCGAGAAAAACCCACCGACCTCCTGGTCCACGACCGAGAACATCGCCTGGAGAACCGAAATCCCCGGCGAATCGTGGTCCTCGCCCATCATCTGGAACAATCACGTCTTCCTCACCACCACCACCGATTCCGGCGAATCCTGCCGCGTGCTCGCTATCAATCGAAAAACCGGTGCCATACTCTGGAATAAAGAGGTCTTTAAACAGGTGCCCCGACGCAAGGAAGGGCGCAACAGCTACGCCACCCCTACCCCAGCCACCGATGGGAAACGGGTCTACACCTGCTTCGGCGACGGAAGCTTCGCCGCACTCGATTTCTCCGGTGCCATCGTCTGGACTAATCGCGACTACAAGTTCTATAGCCAGCACGGCCTCGGCACTTCACCCATCCTCCACGATGGCATACTCATCATGGGCCGGGATGGAAGCAGCGACGGCGAAAATAAAAAACTCGGCTGGCAAACCCCTTGGGACCAATCCTTCGTCGTCGCCCTCGACACCAAAACCGGCCAAGAACGTTGGAAATCCAAACGCGGTCTCTCACGCATCTCCCACGGCGCTCCCATCGTATGGAAAGACACCAACGGCCGCTCCCAAATCGTCACCGAAGCCGGCGATGTCGTCCAAGGTTTCGACGCGAAATCCGGCACCCGCCTTTGGTCCAGCGAGGTGCTCGGCGAAGGAAAAGTGCCCTCTCCCGTCATTGCCGATGGTCTCGTCTTCACCTCCGGCGGCTGGGGCGGCAAAGAAACCATCAAAGCCTTCAAACTCGGTCCCCAAGGCGATCTCAAAGAATCCAACCTCGCCTGGGAACAACGCAAAGGCATGCCCAAGGTCCCCTCCATGGTCTATGTCAAACCGCACCTGTTCGCCATCACCGACGGCGGCATCGCCACCTGCATGAAAGCCGCCTCCGGCGAAATCGTCTGGCAAGAGCGCGTCGGTGGCAATTTCTCCGCCTCCCCCATCGCCGCCAACGGCCGCATCTACTTCGTCGGCGATAACGGCGACACCACCCTGATCGAAGCCGGTCCCACCTTCAAAATCCTCGCCAAAAATAGCCTCAACGAAAAACTCCAAGCTTCCCCAGCCCTCGCCCATAACCAACTCTTCATCCGCACCGAAAAACATCTCTTCTGCATCGGCAAAAGGTAGGGACGTCCCGTTGGGACGTCCCCGCCCCGCGAAAGCGGGACGGAACCCAGCCCAGCGTCCACACCGCTCAACGCCCCCCTCCCACAAAATCACTGGACGGCTCTCGCCCCCAAGACGATGCTGCCTCGTGCCCCGACGTCCAACACCGTTCGCCCGGGCCTCTAAGCCCAAAAGCTTCGTATGGAGTTCCGCCTTCAGGCGGTCCGGAAGTCCTCACGCCTCCCCGCCCTAAGACCTCCGACACCCCTGCCGGATCCCCCACACCCACAAAATCACTAGACGCCTCTCGCCCCCAAGACGATGCTGCCTCGTGCCCCGACGTCCAACACCGTTCGCCTGGGCTTCGAAGCCATGCGCATTGCCATTTTACTCGGATTGATCGTGAGCTCCATCAGCCAGCTCCACGCCGCCTCCACCGCGTCGTCTCAAACCGTCCAGTTCAATCGCGACATCCGACCCATCATGTCGGACACCTGCTTCCGCTGCCACGGCTTCGATGCCAAAGCACGCAAAGGCGGCCTTCGCCTCGACCAACGCGAGGAGGCCCTCAAACCCGCTAAGTCCGGGGCCATCCCCATCGTCCCCGGAAACGCATCCAAAAGCGAAGTGATCCGACGCCTCTTCACTCGCGATACCACCGACATCATGCCCCCAGCCGATGTCCACAAGGATCTCACCCCGCAACAAAAAGAGCTGTTCCGTCGGTGGGTCAATGAAGGAGCCCGCTACCAAGGTCACTGGGCTTTCGAAACTCCCTCACGCCCCACACCCCCTCAGCCCACCAATCGCCGCGCCGTCATACGCAATCCTATCGATGCCTTCATCCTCGCTCGCCTCGAACACGAACGTCTTAAGCCCTCCCCCCAAGCCGATAAATCCACCCTCATCCGTCGCGTCTCCATCGACCTCACCGGCCTCCCGCCTTCCCAAAAGGAAATCGACGCCTTCCTCGCCGATACCTCGCCCGATGCCTATGAAAATGTCGTCGATCGCCTCCTCGCCTCACCTCGCTACGGCGAACGAATGGCGATGATGTGGCTCGACTATGCACGCTACGCCGACAGCCACGGCTTCCAGACCGATAGCTCTCGCAGTATGTGGCCCTGGCGCGATTGGGTCATCCACGCCTTCAACGACAACGTGCCCTTCGATCAGTTCACCATCGACCAACTCGCGGGTGATCTCCTCCCCACTCCTTCCCTCAACCAAGTCATCGCCACCGGCTTTAATAGAAATCACCGCATCAACGGCGAAGGCGGAATCATCGGCGAAGAATGGCGCGTCGAAAATATCGTCGACCGCGTCGAAACCACCGGCCTCACATGGCTCGCTCTCACCCTCAACTGTTCCCGCTGTCACGATCACAAATACGATCCCATCACTCAAAAGGAGTTCTATCAGCTCTTCTCCTTCTTCAATAACGTCGACGAAAGCGGCACGCTCGGAGGGGTTAAAGCCAACCGCGGCGGCGGCAATCCCGAACCCACCGTCCTCGTCCCATCCCCCGATCAAGAAGCCCAACTCGCTCGCCTCAAATCTCAGGTTGAAGCCTCCTCCCGTCGCGTCACGGATCTCGAAAAACAGCTCCCATCCCTGGTCGCCGACTGGGAACCCACCTTCAAAGCCAAGCTCAAAGAGATCGCCGCCTCCCAATCCTGGCACCCTCTCACCCCCTCTGAACTCAGCTCCAAAGGCGGTGCCACGTTCTCCAAACGAATCGATGGAGCCCACCTGCTCTCCGGCACGAATCCGGACAAGGATGTCTACACGATCCGCGCCCCCCTCGCCGTCGGCTCTCTCAGCGGTCTCCTGCTCGAGGTGTTCCCCGATGCTTCCTTGCCCACCGGCAGCCTCGGCCGTTACGACAACGGCAATTTCGTCCTGAGCAAAGTCGAAGCCGAAATCGTGACCCCCGGCGAATCCAAGCCGCTCAAAATCAAATTCTCAAAAGCCCAAGCTGACTTTTCGCAAAACGGCTACCCCTTCGAAGCCTTGCTCGACTCCTCCAAAGGCACCGGTTGGGCCATCGCAGGAAATGAGGAAGTCAATCGTGTCCCCCGCAAAGGAATGTTGCTCATCAACCCTCCGCTTACGGTTCCCGCCTCATCCACACTCGTAGTCCGCCTCAAACACGAGGCGCTCTCCGGTCATAATATCGGCTGCTTCCGACTCGCCACCTCCAGCCTCGCCCCCGAACTGATCAAACTCGACGGAGCCGGGGTCTCCGAGTCATTAGCCAAAGTTCTCGATACCCCAGCCACTCAGCGTAGCTCCAAACAACAAGACGAACTCGCCAAATTCTACCGTTCCAACACCGACAACCCGCTCAAAACCGCCGACACCGCACTCGCCGCCGACCGCAAGGCCATGGACAGCTACGAAGCCTCCATCCCCACCACCATGGTCATGAGCGAGCTCGACAAACCACGCGAAGCCTTCGTCCTCACTCGCGGCGAATACGATAAACGCGCCGAACGCGTCTCCGCCGCGATCCCCGCTGTCTTCTCCCCCATCCCCGCCGGTTCCCCAACCAACCGCCTCGGCCTCGCCCGATGGATCGTCGATCCCTCCAACCCACTCACCGCTCGCGTCTGGGTCAATCGCCAATGGGAACGGTTCTTCGGCACGGGCCTCGTCAAAACCACCGAAAATTTCGGCTCCCAGTCCGAGCCCCCATCTCACCCCGAATTACTCGATTGGCTCGCCACCGAGTTCGTTCGCTTGCGCTGGGACATGAAAGCACTCCAAAAACTCCTGGTCATGAGCGCTACCTACCGTCAATCCTCCGCCGTATCTCCAGAGCTCATCGACCGCGATCCCGAGAACCGCCTGCTCGCCCGCGGCCCCCGATTCCGACTCCCCGGCGAACTCATCCGCGATCAAGCACTCGCCCTCAGCGGGTTGCTAGTCGAAAAACTCGGCGGCCCCAGCGTCCGGCCTTACATGCCCCAAGGGGTCTGGGACGAAACCAGTGTCTACGGCGATATGCGCGGCTACAAAGCCGATAAAGGAGATCCTCTCTACCGCCGCACCCTTTACACCATCTGGAAACGCACCGCAGCTCCTCCCACCCTCACGCTCTTCGATGCCCCCACTCGCGAAATTTGCACCGTGAAACGCTCCCGCACCAACACGCCTCTCCAAGCGCTCGCTCTGCTCAACGAAGTCACTTTCGTCGAAGCCGCCCGCGGCCTCGGTCAACGGATGATCCAATACGGCGGCTCCTCTCCTCAAAGCCGACTCGCCTACGGCTTCCGCCTCGCCACCGCACGCCAACCGAACCCCGCCGAACTCAAAATCCTTCTCAAAGGGCTCGATTCTCGACTGGCCCACTTCCAGGCCCATCCCGATGCCGCCGCTCAATGGCTCAAAAACGGAGACTCAATCCCCGATCCCTCCATCTCCCCTAGCGAACTCGCCGCCTACTCCGTCAGCGCTAACGTCATCCTCAACCTCGACGAAACCACCACCCGCGAGTAAGCCCACTCCCATCTCCAGTTTCACCGCCTCACACCCGTTCACACTCCTGAACCGCCTCCGAGTTATGAATCGTCAACTGCACACCGAAGCCGCCCACCGAGCCATTGCCCGTCGCACGTTCCTGCGCCAATCCGCCTCCGGTATCGGCCTGGCCGCCCTCGGCTCCCTGCTCAACGACGACGCCCTCGCCGCCCCCAACAAAATCAACCCAAGTCCCAGTCTCGGCTTACCCGGCTTCCCCAACTTCACGCCCAAAGCCAAACGGATTATCTACCTCTTCCAGTCCGGCGCCCCGTCTCAAATGGATCTGTTCGATCCCAAACCCGATCTCTCCAAACGCCGCGGCGAAGATCTGCCCGAGTCCATCCGCAAAGGTCAACGGCTCACCACCATGACCTCCGGCCAAAAATCCTTCCCCGTCGCCCCCAGTCTCTTCAAGTTCGCCCAACACGGTCGCAGCGGAGCTTGGTTCAGCGATCTCATGCCTCACATGGCCAGTATCGCCGATGATTGGTGCATCGTCCGCTCGCTCCATACCGAAGCCATCAATCACGATCCCGCCATCACCTTCATGCAAACCGGCTCCCAACTCGCCGGTCGACCCAGCATCGGATCCTGGCTCGGTTATGGTCTCGGTAGCGAAAATAAAGATCTCCCCGCGTACGTCGTGCTCACCTCGTTCGGCACCGGCCGCAAAGACGACCAACCCCTCTACGACCGCCTCTGGGCCGCCGGCTTCCTCCCCTCCAAACATCAAGGCGTTAAGTTCCGCAATCAAGGCGATCCTGTCCTCTACCTCTCCAACCCGCCCGGGATGGATCCAACCATGCGCCGCGAGACGCTCGATGACTTGCACGCGCTCAATACACGCCACCGCACTCGGATCGGCGACCCCGAGATCGACACCCGCATCGCCGCTTACCACCTGGCCTTCCGCATGCAGTCCACCGTCCCCAATC
>Ga0172367_10001514_pt1 | contig 33384 bp, 37 predicted proteins | sample Lak10m_FD_114542 | JGI IMG/M metagenome (GOLD analysis project Ga0172367, IMG submission 114542) | Freshwater microbial communities from Kabuno Bay, South-Kivu, Congo - kab_022012_10m | ecosystem: Environmental > Aquatic > Freshwater > Lake | place: Democratic Republic of the Congo: South-Kivu...
AAGTACTTTCGTTATTGCTGCCGTAAGGGTCGTTTTACCATGGTCAACGTGACCAATCGTTCCAATGTTTACATGCGGCTTGTTACGCTCGAATTTTGCCTTTGCCATCTCTAAGGCCCTCCTCTTTAATAAGCTTTTGCAATATTTTACTTATATTTGATCCACACAACCCAAGTTGTTAAACTATATCCATCCAGAAAGGTACTAAATCAAACTTTGATCGGTATGGAGCCCACATCCGGACTCGAACCGGAGACCTCTTCCTTACCAAGGAAGTGCTCTACCTCCTGAGCTATGTGGGCTTTAACTGGAGCGGGAAACGGGACTCGAACCCGCGACCCTCAGCTTGGAAGGCTGACGCTCTAGCCAACTGAGCTATTCCCGCGCTACCAGATGAAGAATGTTGAAAACCGGAACAGATTTATTGCAGCCAGTACAAACGATTTATATCTCCTGGGCTGCAGCTATTGTTCCGGCTTTCGAGGTTTATAGTGGTGGAGGGAGGAGGATTCGAACCTCCGAAGTCGCTGACGACAGATTTACAGTCTGTTCCCTTTGGCCGCTCGGGAATCCCTCCAGGGATGATTTTTTTGGGTGGAGCCCCGTATCCGAATCGAACGGATCACCTGCTGATTACAAGTCAGCTGCTCTACCAGTATGAGCTAACGGGGCACACTACAAACGATATTCAAAAATTACCCAAAACAGAACTTATTTATTTAAAGATTTTGTTGACCGCTGTCAAGTTTTTTTTACATGTAAAAAAATAAATACCGGCAAAAAAGAAAATTTTGCCGGTACGCTATAAGATATTTATGCTGTAGCGAGTAAAGGTAAAAGCGAGTTTTTAACTTTTTTCAAAGCATTTTCTTCAATCTGGCGAACACGCTCTCGTGAAATGGAAAAATGTATCGCTATTTCCTGTAGCGTCAACGGTTCATCGGCTGATATCCTGTTTTCTATAATATATCGTTCTTTTTCATTCAAAGAAGCTACAATTGACGCAACCTGCTGCTGTAATTGCTGGTTTTCCTGGCACTCTGCAAGAAGCTCTTCCTGATTCATACGCTCATCAACAAGAGCATCAAGGGGGGTGAGTCCATCGCTATCCGCTATTTCAGCATCCAATGAATAATCACCCTGTAGCCTTTGCTCCATTTCCATAAATTCACGTTCAGTAACATTAAGCGCCTGGGCAGCCGAATAGGAATCCCCGTCAAAGCCGCCCATTTTCAGAAGGGTATTTTTTGTTTCTCGCAATTTAAAGAACAGTTTACGTTGAGCTTGAGTCGTACCTATCTTAAGCAAACTCCACATTGAAACAATATGATTCTGGATATATGCCTTAATCCACCATACTGCATATGAAATTAATCGGACACCTTTATAGGGATTGAATTTACGGACGGCCATCATGAGCCCCACATTTCCCTCTTGTATCAGATCAAGCATTTTAAGCCCATAATTCCGATATTCCCCTGCAACCTTGACCACAAAGCGAAGATTCGAAGTAATCAAGGTATGGGCAGCTTCCAGATCCTTTTCCTCAAAGAACTTGACAGCAAACCTGTGTTCTTCCTCTTCGTTCAAAAGAGAAAATTTTCTTATTTCAGAGAGATAGTGAGACAAACTATCAGAAACAATCGGCAGTTGAGTAGCCATGGCACACTCCTTGATTTATCAAATTTAGCACTCGCACCACTTGACTGCTAAAAAATATCACCTCTTATGATAAATTTCAAGGGGTTATTTTCTTTCAAATACCATGACGACCATGTCATAGCGCTGTGGAGCATAGCCAAGAGTGATAATAGCATCGCCCCTATCCCAACGGTATGACAACTTATACGGAGCTTCTGTACGATCCACTATCGCTTCACCATAACTGTGTATCTGCTCTGCAACGATATTTTCAAGTTTTTTACTCTTTACATATTTCTCATCAAAAACGATTGTAACTGTATGGAGTCCTGATTCATCAAATCCGAAGGTTCTACGCGCCAGACGATGATCCGGCTTCATCTGACGATAGATATAACCTTGTCCAAGTTTTAGTTTTTGCCCCTTTGAAAACTTTTTTGCAACATTTTCCACTGCCACGCCCCATGGCACACTTTCATATCCTCCTGCCGCTGCTGAAGAGCCAAAACAAAATATCAACGTAAATTGCAATATACACTTCAGCATTTTTATAAATACCACCTTGTTGAATAAACCAGCAGAACAGATCCAGAGAGGTTCTACTGACAGAGATTATGTTTCACAATTTGAATTATGCTATTTCAGCATCTGCAACGCTTCTTCTCCGGTCGCAATTGCCACCGCGCTTGACGAGCCTCCGAAAATCATCGGAACCCCGACCCTGTCGTATAATTCTTCAGCATTCCCTTTTGCAAGCTTGGCATTTGATTTGGTGTCACGCAAAACAAGTTCTATTTTTTTACCAAGAATGCCACCTGATGCATTAATTTCCTCGGCAGCAATTTCGGCTCCACGTTTCTGGTCAAGCCCCTGCTTTGCATAAGGTCCGGTTTCAGGATAGTTTAATCCGATTTTCACAACGCCATTCATAGATAAAGCATTGTTTGAAAACGAAACTACCAGCAAAATTATTGCACCACACAACAAAAATCTTTTGCAAAATGCAAGTCTAGCCATATCCATATCCTCTCTAAAATAATGAGACACAATTTGATTTAAAACAATATTATACTAATTCAAATCGTGCAAGAGAATAACTTGAAAAACATGGCGGGAAATTTAATCAATCAATCTTGGCAGTCAGTTTTTTCCACCCTGAACCGGCTAATTCAACCAAACCGTTTATGGTGCGGGTATAGAATTTTCGAACAGGCATACGGTTTACCATAAGACCACCGGCAATTTTTTCAACAACAACCGGTTCTCCACCCTTGAGCTCCTGTAGATTGTAATAATGTTCACCATCAATCCCAAAGAGAAAGCGGTATTTTGTTCCATTGTAGCGACATGATATAACCAATATCACAACTTCAGGCGCCCCAGTTTTATAATTAAAACGGGCAGTAGAAGTTACAAATTCACCTTGAACAACGACTCCTGCGGATAGCAGGGCATCAAGAGTCACTCCCTTCGGCTTTAGGCTCCCCAAAGTCGGCAATCCCCAAGGTTTATACGCTTCATGGGGGCGTTTGACATAATGTTCACTCCGCTCAAGCAACACAACCACATTGTTATTGATAGGTCCGCCGATGGAATGTGATAATCCCGCATTAAACCCACGTTCGCGAATAAGACGATGATTTTCTACAATCTGAATCATCCCGGTAGCTCCAAGAGGGTGCCCCCTCCCCTTCAGCCCTCCTGTCAGATTAGTTGGGAATTCTCCAGCCGGTCCCGTAAGGGCATCGTCAAATAGTGCGTCCATAAGACGATTGCGTTTGACAATGCCAAGATCAAGGAGATTAATCGGTCCAAAACCGTTAAACGGATCGTGCATATTTACATGCAACCCACCGGAAAAACTCCGGATATCTTTTACACCTGCCATGCCATAAGTATAAGCGGCGGCAATAACAGTGGCGGGAAACGAGTGGAAATAATTGCGGTCAGCAATGGTCGGAATATCTGTGGCGCTTCCCACACCGCTTACCAGCACATCCTGCGGTTTAGATGTAAGAATGATTGCCGCCATGCCATCAGACATGGGACAGAAATCATGATATCTCAACGGATCCCAGTAGCGGTAATTTTTATTATCGGCAATCTGTCGATAATAATCCGCCACTTCGAGGGGAAAGTTATTATGTGCGTCAGGATTTTGTGATGCAAAGCGCTGACTTCGCTGCGTCAACATTGCAGAATAGGCAGTCCACTCTTCGTCTGACAATCCAAGACGCGCCTTGAGTGCCTTGGCAACCAAGGCTCCACAGGCAGGCATGGTCAAACCATATTCAGCCTCATCCCTATCTATAACGCCAGCAATGATTCTCGTAGATTCAAGAGTGGATACTCCACTCATTTTCTGGATACCTATGGCAAGGACATGATCATGCCGCCCCGAAGCGACCTCCAGATAGGCGTTTTCCAAGGCAGATGCGCCGGATGATGAAGCAGTGTCAATAAGAATAGACTTTGCCCCGGAAATTCCAAGTATACCCGCAATCTTTGCAGCAGTGTTGTCAACAGCGGAAAATGCAGCTGGGTTTTGACTCCCTACAACAACCGCCTCGATATTGCGACGACGAATCGGGCTGTTTTCAAAAACAGCTCCGCACTTTTCCGCCATATCAAGAAACGACAGATTTTCCTTATCCTTGCCGTTATAACGACCAACTGGCGCCATCCATGAAGCTGCCAGATACACATGACGTGGTTTAAACATTGTCATAACAAACTCCTTGATTTAGGTATGGATCAGAAAAACTAAAGGCGCCCGTAACAGGACGCCTTTTATTGTAACAGTAGAAAAGTGATTTTCAACCCTATTTACGCAAAACTTTGATAACCGCAGAAAAGTCCTCTTCTCCATATCCAGACTCAACTGCCTGCTCATAAGCCTTTGTTGCCGCTTCTGCAGCCGGGAGGTGAAGTCCCATGAGACGAGCCGCCCCCATAACCATATGTAGTTGCTCATGCACATACTTGAGCGCAAGACTACGGGTAAAGTCATTGCGAGCCATTGCTCTCCCCTTGAGATGAAACAGAGGCGACGCCACACCACGGGTGTCCAGAACCTCCAGTATTTTGGCGGCGTCAAAGCCCATTTTTTCGCCAAAAACAAGCCCCTCGGCAAGCACCTGAACAAGATCTGCCTGCACCATGTTGACAATGAACTTCATTTTTGTGGCATCACCGATTTCACCGACATGAATGGTGTTCAATCCGAAAAATGAAAACGGCTCACGACATTTTCCTGCAAGAGCAGGATCGCCAGCAGTTATTATGGTCATGAGCCCGTTAGCCGCATGATCTTTACTTCCCCATACCGGCGCATCAAGATACATTGATTTTTTGCGGGTAATCTCTTCTGCCATCCGCATGGTTGTCTCAAGTGAATGTGATCCCATGTCTGCAAAAATAGTATTTGGACTTATACCTTCAAGAATGCCGTTTTCTCCGAAGAAAAATTCACCCAGTTCATCCCCTTCCGGCACGATAGCTATAACCAGATCACAGCCACGAGCCGCATCAGCAGCCGAAGATGCTGATTTTGCTCCATGTGCGACAACTTCAGCGACAGCAGCCTGGTCACTATCATAGACAGTCAGATCAAAGTTCCCTTTTGTAAGATTTGCAGCCATATGTCGCCCGACAGTACCAAGACCGACAAAACCTATTTTTTGTAGCATTATGAAGATCCTCCTGAAATGGAATAAAAAACATTTGTGTATTAAATTTCTGGCTATTGTAAAGATGATGGGTAAAACTGTCTAGTGAAAAAATAACGGGTTTCTAAAACTTACGGTTTAACGAAAATGTTTGACTCCAATCCGTGGGCATACTGAATTGAGGCAGCAGTTAGAACAGCGGGGAGATACCGGATGGCAGTGGTTTTGTCCAAATGCAACGAGAAGGTCATTTATGACCAACCAGTACTTTTGCGGAAGCTTTGCCCGTAGTGACATTTCTGTCTTTTCCGGTGTCTGGGTCGTCACATACCCCCATCGGTTACAAATACGATGTACATGAGTGTCGACACAAATACCAGGTTTCCCGTAACCAAGCGTTACCACAAGATTTGCAGTTTTACGCCCAACCCCCTTAAATAAAAGAAGTTCGTCTATTTCATCCGGAACAACACCAGCATATTGATTCTGTAAACGGCAGGAAATATCGTGTATCTGGACAGCTTTTGTACGATAAAATCCGGCGGGATATATTGATTGTGCAATTTTCTCCGGGAGTAGCAATGACATTGTTTCAGGAGTATCTGCCAGATCAAACAAACGGGCAGAAGCGGCTGCCGTAACCTCATCTTTTGTACGCAGGGAAATTATACAAGATATCAACACCTTATAAGGACTTTTGTGGCACAATGCCACAATTGATACTGCCGGAGTTTTCCACGATAAACAGGCGCCCTGTAAAAGGGATACAGCTAAATTAATATCCATGCCATTATAATATCCGAATTTACCACAGCTTCGCAAGTGAGGTTTTACTTTCCAGAAAATTGCGATTATTATGAATAGCATGGATTCAAAAAAACTTTATATAGACCTGCACATTCATTCCACCTTTTCTGATGGCGCCTACAGACCGGAACATATTCTTAAAAAAGCTTCCGAACTCGGTCTATGCGCAGTTGCGATTGCAGATCATGACTCACTTGGCGGTGTTGAGGAAACAGTTGCGGCTGGTAAAAAATATGGCATTGAAACTATCACTGCCGTAGAACTTTCAGTACAATTCAAATCATGGAAGGATGTGCATCTCCTTGCTTATGGCGTAGATTATCATGACATTTCTTTTCTGGGGCACCTGGATAATTTTCGTCGTGCAAGAGAAGAACGCAACGAACTAATTCTGGATCGGGTCAATCAAAAGTTGAATTCGGAAGGGCGCAGGCAAATATCTACCGCAACAGTAAAAGCTTTTGCAGGGGATGCCATAGGAAGACCTCACATTGCGCGGGCTCTTTTGGAACAACGCTATGTCAGCTCAATGGAAGATGCATTCCGCCGATACCTGAAACCATGTAACGTACCCAAAATGTATTGGGATATGGATCTTGCAATAGATGCAATTAAGCTGGCTGGTGGAGTTGCGGTTCTTGCCCACCCCACATCCATAACATCTGACAAGGAAACATTACGGGATATTCTGGACGAACTACTATTAATAGGACTTGATGGCGTAGAGGTTTTCAACAATATGGCACAACCGGATGAACAGGAATTTCTCCGCCGTTATGCATTGAACAAAAAGCTGCTTATAACTGCCGGCTCTGATTTTCATGGCATTGAAGAGGGAGTTGAAATTGGAAAGGGGCGAGGAGGAATACGATTTGACGCATCCCTGCTTGCCCCTTTGAAAAAGATATTGCAGCTTACATAGTTATGATTACAGATCAAATATGATGCAGTCGCTAAATTCTCCTGTTTTTTTGTTCTGGAACTTATGACAAAACAAGAACGGAGATACCTTAATTAGAAATTAATATGGAGTGATCAGGTTTTATCCTTGTATGCTTTATAATTGATGATCTGAATATCTTCCACTACTGATTTAACACCTTTTATACCGCTTACAATCTTTAATGCCGCCCTTTTCTCTTCTTCAGACGCGATATAACCACTGACATTCACATCTCCTTTATCAACGGTAATCGTAAATGGGCGATAATCCAGTTCACCATCATTCAAAAGAGCTGTCTCAATTTTTTTTGTAAGAATCATGTTGTCGATAATTTCAACACCTGCTTTTTCCACATCCTTGAATGCAGGATCCTTCACTGCAGCAACAATAGTTTCAACCATGACATCGTGGGAAAAACGCGCCGTATTAAAAGTAATATCATAGCCAAATGGATCATCCCACTCTCTATCAAAATAGAAATGAATAAATCCACCGCGTTGATGATCGCTTCGACGAATCATTGTTGCCGCCATATCAGGGTCTATCCATTCACGCTCGGCAAAACGCTCAACACGCTCTTCAAAATCCGCTATGAAACGAATACGCAGAAGGCTTTTACACCCTTTCAGCAAATCCTGACCACCACGACCATAGATAACAACATTCCCCTTGCGGGCGAAATCCAGAATTATATGCTCTATTGTATTAAGGGCAGCTGCACGCTTACGATCCTCTGCGGTTATATATGAAGGCGGTTTTTCATCAACAAGCGCCAGCATATCGCTAGAAAGCCCGTATTTTGAGGCGACAGAGGCAATGCGACCTCCATCTACCAGAGTATATTTAAGTTTTTGTGCGACATCTTCGGCTATATGATATGCGCCGGTACCCATTTCCCGTGAAACTGTGATGATTGCCATCAAACGTCCCTCCATGGTCAGATGCAAAAACGATTAACTTATAGCACGTTGGCATTGCCTAAACAAGCGGGTAATGCTACGGTTGCAACATTTAGATAAATATTTACAGGAGCATAGCCGTGAAAGACAGCATGGTGTTTATCATTCGATTCATTCTGTTCGCACTTTTCCATTCTATTGGCGCTTCAGAAAGCTTCAAAAAAATCATTGCCGGAGACAAAAGTCACGAACCGAGGTGGTATCGCCTAGCCTATTGCACCGCATCTCTATTCATGTTTATGTACACAATGGCTGCATACCGCAACTCAAGCGTACTATATTTCATCCCTGGAGTCTGGAGTCTGATTTTCTATCTTGCGCAACTAACAGTAGCAATCATGTTATTCTACTCTTTGTTTCAAACCGGAATTCCAGAATTCCTCGGCATCAGACAGCTGGGGAGAGAGGTGATAAAGCAGCATCTTGTAAAAACCGGATGGTACAGACGTGTGAGACATCCACTCTATTTTCTGTCACTTCTATTCATGGCATTGGCACCGGTAATGACCGTGCAATGGCTATTGCTGACCATTTTTTCACTAATTTACTTCATTTTAGGGGCTAAAATTGAAGAGGAGAGGCTGCTGCTTCAGTTTGGCGATGAATATCGACAATACATGAGTGAGACACCATTTCTCATTCCGTCCTTCAAAAACAGAGCCATGAACATAGAATCAGCTCAAGGTTCGTAATTCCGCACCCCATGAAATTTTCCCCAATGCTATCCTACAGCAATAGAAACCTTCAGGAGCAGACGACGACTTTCTCCACCAACCAGAACTTCTAATGGTATTGTCACACCGTCTGCCGGAGAGGTATGACACACCTCTCCGGCAAGAGCGACTGCAAGCTCTGGCTTTGATTCAGGCAACGGAGATTCCAAAACAGGCAGAGGGTTTGAGCTGTCAGGATTAGCCTGCGGAGAGGGCAGAATAGCAGATTCAGACGAGCAGACCTCCTGCTCAAGACGCGCCATCACCAACTTGGAAAGCATGGATAAAGTTTCAAGCACCCCTTCCCCGGTTTCATTTTTAGCGAGGCACCCAGAAACATTGTCAAGCCCAAGCTCACGACAGAAATCATCTACCAATATCTGTTCATTTTCCACATCCTTGCACAGCTGCATCACAATAGGAACATCATGAAAGCTTATGCCGTAACTGCCAATATAATCACGCAGAGATGATATCGAGAGTTGTTCCTCCTGCAAAAATTCTGCTGAAGCGGTTGTTGCCAATACAATGCCGTCCGCACCTTTTAGTGTCATTTTCCAGGCAGCGGGGTTGTTCACATGACCGACCAGAGTATATAAATGAAAACGAAGTCGGTATCCTCCAAAGAGTGACGTTTCAAAAGGCGTAAAATCAAAAAATTGCAGTGTGTCCCCCATGGTCGTCATGGTTTTAAATTCACCGCGTAATCCGGGCTTCAGCCGGTCATAAATATAACGAAGAGAGCGGCTTTTACCGATCCCACTCCGTCCGTAATATATTATTTTTGCGTTAATTTCTCGTTTGGCTTTATTTATAAGTGCCATCAATACTCCTGGCGCTACTTTTTTTTGGCAAGTACAATTCGCTTTGCCTGTGTTGAGAGAACTGATGAAATATTTTTACTTTTGGCATAACTGGCAATATCCTTTATATCAAGAGTTGCCATATAACGAAGAGAATTGGCAATCGGCGTTTTGGGACAATCAACCAAAGCCTTCCGTATTTTATATTTTTTTATCCATTCCTTGTTGGCGCATATAATACGTACTATTTCATCATTCTGCACTCCAACTTTTAAAATAGTCAGAATCTCGCCATCCGTAATGCGTGGATTTTTTACCACACTCCCTGAAACAAGCTTATTGGCATCCTTTATCAGAAGTGAACGCCATTCCTTATCTCCAGTCAAAGCCATCTTGATTTTTTCGCCAATCCCCATAACCTGTGCCATGCGGTACTTACTCAAAAACTGTTCACTTTCCGTATCAATTTCCCCATCCTCATCATCTTCACTGCATTCTTCCTGTTCTAATGGAATCGGCAGTTCATTCCTGTTTTCAGGCTCAATACCCGAATCAATATGTTCCTTCAATGGAGTGGCACAAAGAGTTTTCAAATCCGCTTCAGGAGAAAGCACGGCTGCAGCGGGGGGGGGAGAGTCGGAAAGAAGCATTGAAATGGATGGTCTGGCACCATGTACGCGTTCAATCAGAGCATGAACCCCCGGATGCACTCCGGGGGATTTGAGATATTCTGCAATAACTTCGTCAGGAAGCTGGCAAAATAGCCTACGCGCTGTTTGCCTGATTTCCGGGTCTGGATCATTTGCCAGGCAGAACAAAAGCATAAGATGATCCACCGGCTCAAATGTCGTAGCGAGGGCAAGTCCATCCTCTTTAAGTGAGCGCGCCACACCGTGGCGCACATACTGGGCAACCGTAGCAGAGAGCTTGAGAGAAACCTGCTCTGTCATTACTTTATATTAGCCTTGAGACCGGCTTTTTTAAGTTTATTAAGAGCTTCCTCCGCACTCTTGCGGCTGCTGAATGGTCCTGCAGTCAACAGCTTGGTCGGAATTGCCACCTCCACCTTCCTGATCGTCAGCTTGAAACCTGCAGAGGTAAGCCGGTCTTTTTCAGATGCTGCGCGGGAATCGAGCAGGTATGAACCGGCATAAACGACAAACTTGCCACCATTATCAATGACAAACGCATCTGAAGTATGTTTTTTCATCCTGGCAACTTCCTGTTGTGCAGATTCACGATCAGAAAACTCGGCGGACTGCAGACGATTCATAGTAGTTTTTTTACGTACGCCAGGTTGTACATTTGCCGTAAGCCCTGCCTTGCGAACAAGGACAAGGTCAGTTGCCAAAGCTTCTTCCAGAGCATAGTTTCCAACCTGAATCGTCCAGCTTCCTTTTTCATCCTCTTTGATAGAAACGTTTTCATGTGCTGATTTTTTTACTGCGCCCAAAGGTTTCTTCACACCCTGTTCGGATACAATTTTTTTTGAGTCATTCGTTTTCTTTTCAACCGGCTTGGCAACGACCTTCTGTTTCTGTTCTCCTGCGGCAATCTTCTGTTCAGTTTTTTTCTGTTCACCGACCTTAACAGGCGCTGTTTCTTTCTTTTCAGAAACTTTAGGCGCAACAGCTTTAGGAAGCGCAGCCACAGATTTCGGGGCGGGATTTACTGCAACCGGTTTTGCTGGCGCTGGTGTTACAGGAGCAGGAGATGCTGGTTTTGCCGCAACAGCAGGGGGAGCTGGCGGCGCTGGCACAGCAGCAATCTTTGGAGCTTCTGCACTCCCCACTTTTTGTGGAGTTGTTCCACCTTCCCGTGGTGGCAGCGGATTTTTAATAACCTGCGCTTCAGGTGGAGCGACCGGAACAGGCTCTGGTTGCGGATTAATTAACCCTGTAAAAAAGTAGATGTAGCTGAAACCGCCCACCAATATAAGCAATAAAACCAGTAGCGCACTCTGGTTTTTCTTTGGGGTTCCCCCCTCCATCGATGTTTGGTCATCATCACCCTTACTAAATTTAAAATCCATGGAATGCTCTCCTTACGCTTTTTTCGCCGACTCTGCTTCGGCTATAACTTTTTGAGATAAATGGCTCGGCAATTCTTCGTAATGTGAAAATTCGGTACTGAAAAGTCCTCGATCACTCGTCATAGATTTAAGATCATTCGAATACGAGAGAACTTCAGACATCGGGACAACTGCCCGGATAATCTGTGAATTCGCCTTTGGCTCAACACCTACAACCTTGCCACGACGGGAGTTGAGATCACCTATCACGTCTCCCATATTTTCATCAGGAACCGTTACTTTCAGATTCACAACAGGCTCAAGAAGAACCGGCTTGCATATCTCCATCGCTTTTTTGAATGCCATGGAACCGGCAACCTTGAATGCCATCTCCGATGAATCTACCGTATGGAAGGAACCGTCATACAATGCAACCTTGAAATCAACCACCGGATAACCTGCCAGGAAACCGTCCAGGGAAGCTTCCTGAATACCTTTGTCAACAGCCGGAATGTACTGGCGGGGGATAACACCACCCACAATTTTGTCATCAAACAGATATCCATCGCCACGACCTGCAGGCGACATTTCAATCCAGCAATCGCCATACTGACCACGACCACCTGACTGTTTCTTGTATTTCCCCTGAACTTTTGCAGTGCCACGTATGGTTTCAAGATAAGGGACTTTGGGTATTTTCAGAAGCACATCAACCCCAAATTTACGTTTCAACTTTTCAACAATTACCTCAAGATGCACCTGTCCCATACCGGAAATAATAAATTCCTTTGTTTGTGGGTCACGATGGGATTCCAGGGTTGGCTCTTCTTCAATCATACGGTGAAGAGCATTATGAATTTTGTCCTCATCCGCCTTGGTCTTCGGCTCTATGGCATACGAAATAACAGGAAGTAGCTGCTTAGCAGGTTCAAAAACTATCGGTTTTGCCTGATCACACAGTGTATCCCCGGTCACTGTATCTTTCAACTTGGCAACCGCGACAATATCACCTGCAACCGCCTGCTTGACAGGATGCTGTTTTTTCCCTTCCAACTCATAAATCTGCCCGATCCGTTCTTCCACCCCTTTGCTGGAATTCCAGACCGTTGAGTCTGAATTGAGCACTCCTGAATAAACACGAAATATTGTAATTTTACCGGTATAGGGGTCTGAAGTCGTCTTGAATACCAGGGCTGAAAAAGGGGCTGATTCATCTGCAGCACGTTCAATTATTTCTTCAGTTTTGGGGTGTATGCCAACAGCGCGTGTCCGCTCAAGCGGAGAAGGAAGATATGCGCAGACCGAATCAAGCAGCTGTTTTACACCGATATTTGCCGTGGCTGAACCACAAAGCACAGCAGTAAAGGTGTTCCGCATGGTCCCAACACGCAACCCATCCAGTATATCCTCCTCGCTCAATTCGCCGTTTTCCAGATATTTTTCAGTCAGAGCATCATACGCCTCGGCAACTGTTTCAATCATCTGTTCGCGTAAACGAGCTGCCTCTTCCGCATATTCTGCAGGAATATCAACCGTTGTAAATGCACCGGAACCATCTTTGGCATAACGATGTCCCCTCATGGTTATCAGATCGATTACACCCTCAAAGGCGGCTTCGGCTCCCATTGGAATCTGTATGGCAACACCACGCGCTCCGAGGTTTTTTTCCATGTCATCGATAGCACGGAAAAAACTCGCACGTTCACGATCCATCTTGTTTACAAAGGCTATGCGAGGAATTTCAAATTCATTTGCCCAACTCCATATTTCTTCAGTCTGGGCTTTTACGCCTGAAATGGCAGACAAAATAATGACTACCCCGTCCAGAGCCCTCATGCATGCGCGTGTGTCAGCAATAAAATTGCCATAGCCCGGGGTATCTGCAAAATGTATGGAGTATCCGTTCCAAAGACAGTGATCAAGTGAGGAGGTAATTGATATTTTACGTTTTATTTCTTCCGGCTCAAAATCCATGGTTGAAGTGCCATCATCAACCTTGCCAAGACGATCAATCATACCGGAATCAAAAAGAATCGCCTCTGCAAGTGATGTTTTGCCTGCGCCGCCATGTGCAACAATACCAAGGTTACGGATCTTTGCTGTATCAAATGTCCCCATTTCACTCCCTCCTCGATTCCAAAGTAATGAACAGACAGCACTGATATACCAAATACACCGGTACTTGTCATCAGTTGTTTCATTGTGAAACATCTGATTATCAGGTTAGAATCCCTGCTCTTTTAAGTCTAAGAAGAAGCGGCTTCATGGCAAAACCTGTAAAGAGACCGGTTGGGATGGAAGCAACAAGAAGGAATGGTAGGTAGTAGGCGACTGCGCTGCTTTTTAGCAGAAGGGAAGCGACAAGGAGCTGACCGAAGTTGTGGGCGGCAGCGCCGGCAATGCATACGCCGACAACAGTGAAGCATCTCCACCGCATGAATAGCCCCATTATGATTGTGCTGAATACCCCGCCGCCAAGCCCGAGAAAAAAAGCTGGTGAGAGAAAGAGTCCGCTGATAAGAGATCCGAGAAAAACCCTCGCGACAGCGACCAGGATTCCGTCTTGAACGCCATATAGATAAAGAGCAAGCAGAGTAGCTAAATTTGCAAGACCAAGCTTGACCCCGGGGATAGGAATCGGCAGCATAATCATGCTCTCAACCAGATGCATTGAAACTCCAAGTGCGATAAGTAGAGCAATTCTTACCATCCGAATATCTGGCTTGATATCTGTATCCCCCATATTCATCTTGTCACCGCATCAACCCCCGTAACCCCTTCGATGGAAATTACGACCTCCCCTGGCATACAGACAATACTTTCTCCAGCTCGCTCTATCCACCCTTGATGAACGCATATTTGATTGACGCAAGCTGCATTTTCAACCCTGATTTTTCTACCTGCTACAGCAATTATGGTTTCGCCGACTTTGCCATTTATTCTGAAATGCTGGCTCGGTGTTGAATCTGATAGAGATACTCTCTGCACTATCTTACCAGAGACAGATATAACCGCCTGATGTGAAGCATCTTTATTTGAATTATGGAAGTAAAGAAAATAGCCGGACAATAAGCTTGAGGCAAGAATCAGAAGAATAAGCAGCTTATCTCCCCTGGTCATATCGGTATCCTGAATCTGGTGTGATGCTGATTCGATTGAAAAGCTTTGGTGTGTGCATAATCTTTTTATCAGATGTTATAAGAAGAAGGTCAACCCCATCTATCCCAACCGCAAAAGCAAGCGCTTCTTTGGGTGGCAGAACAAAGCAGGCGGTGGACAGAATATCTGCGACGGCGGAGTTTTCTGTGATGATTGTTGCGCTTATAGTGTGGTTCGATGGGTATCCGGTTCGTGGATCAAGAATATGGTGATACCGCACACCATCTTTTTCAAAATAGCGGTAGTAATCTCCAGATGTTACAGCAGAGCCATCTGTTACAGAAACGACCGCTATCAGCGCACCCTCTTTGCGCGGGTCTTTTATCCCGATTTTCCACGGTTTTTCATCCCTGTTTCTGCCGATTGTTCTGATATTGCCACCGGCATCAATCAGAGCTTTCTCAATGCCCCGCTTTTTAAGGAGTTGATAAGCTTTTTCTGTGGCATACCCTTTTGCTGATGCACCGAGATCAAGCTGCACCCCCTTCTTGTTCAGATAAACGGTGCTTTTCTGCTGGTCAATCTCAAGATAATTGAATCCGCTAACCGCTATCATCTGGCTAATAGCTTCAGGTTTTGGAGGAGTCGGTTTATCTCCGCCGAAATTCCACAACCGCATCACCGCCCCGATGGTCGGATCAAACGCACCTTTGCTCAACTCTGCATATTTTCTGGCAAGGAGCAGCATTTCAACAGTATCTTGCTGCACCGTAACCGGTTTTATTCCTGCGTTCTGATTGATTTTACAGATGTCGCTCGCATTGTAAGCTGCTGTTCCGACAGCGGGAAAATGGTCTGCAAGCTCGGCAATTCGGCGCATCTCGTTGAATGCCTCATTAACCGATTGTTGAAGTTTTGCTTTGTCACTGCCATAAACTTTTATTGTTACGAGGGTATCCATCATAAACTGCTGACTTGAATACTCTTTCTGTAATAAACCCTTTCCTGCGTAAAGAGCAGCAATGACAAATATCATTACTGCAAATACCCACAGCTTTCCGGTCAAACCGAACACCCTTTACATGCGGCGCAGCTGCTTTGAGGTTCGGCATCTACAGGGGCGCCGATTTCACGCAGAATATTTTCATCAATCTGTTCTGTTATCTGTATCGCTTTTGTAGGGCACTTGGCTGCACATATTCCACAGTTAGTACATTTAGAGTAATCAATGACCGCCACGCTTCCAACCCCTCTCTGCTCAACATGAACAGCATCTGAAGGGCAGTTTTTCTCACACATTTTGCACTTTATGCAGGCACTTGTGCATACATTGCGTGCATCTTTCCCCTTATCCAGATTTATACAGCGAACTGTCACCAGATGTGAAAGACCGACAAGCTGCAGAATCTGCTGTGGGCACTCTGCCACACATTTATTGCAACCAGTGCATTTATAAGGATCAACAACCGGCAGACCATCTTTACCCATTTCAATTGCTCCGAATGGGCAGACACGGGAACAGTTACCCATTCTGACACAGCCAAAATTACACGCCTTTGGACCTTTGAAATTGGCAAGAGCGAGATGGCAATCTCTTACCCCTTGATATTCATAAAGCATTTTTGCCTGCTCAATGCCACCCTGACAGAGCAGGCGCGCAGTTTTGCGCTCTTCATAGCCGCTGACTTCACCCCCCATAATTGCGGCTATTTTTTCATACAACGAAGCTCCACCAGGGGCGCAGAGGCGAGGATTCACCTCTCCGGCGACAACCGCTTCGGCAAAAGCGGCACAACCTGCAAGACCGCAGGAGCCACAATTGGCTCCAGGCATTATGGAGATAATTTCTTCAACACGAGGGTCTGTCTCAACCGCAAATTTTTTGCCGGCAATGCCGAGCACTATTCCAAAAATCCCCCCCATTACAGCGAGAGAAATGACCGCAACAAGCATATTATTTTTCCCCTTTTATCCTGAAAATGGGAGTTGGAGATCGTCTCAAGAGTGCATTAAACGCTGTTTCGTTTTAATTCTTAACGAAATGGAACGTCCACAGTCGATACTGTTTGAACCTAAAGGGTTAAGTTTATCGACTGTAGTGGAATGAGTTTAGAATTACAGAAATAGCGGTTTCGCACGAATTGAGAAGATGCCAACTGCCGAATTCATTTTTATAGTAGCCCTGAAAAACCGAGAAATGATATCGACATAAGCGCCGCAACCACAAGAGCAATCGGAGTCCCCTGCATAGATTCAGGTATATCGGCATCCTCAAGCCGTTCACGGATACCGGACATCAGCACCAGCGCAAGTGTAAAGCCGATAGAATGCCCCAGGCTGTTGAAAAGCGCCTTGGTAAAGCTGTAATCTTTTTGAATATTGATAATTGCGACCCCGAGAACAGCGCAGTTGGTGGTAATCAAAGGGAGATATATTCCGAGCGCTTTGTATAGCGGCGGGGTGAATTTTTTCATCACCATTTCAACAAATTGAACCAGTGCAGCGATTATGAGAATAAAAGCGACCGTCTGCATATATCCGATATGAAAAGGTATCAGGATATAGTGCTGCACCATCCATGTAATTGAACCTGAAAGCACAAGAACAAAAGATACCGCCCCACCCATTCCAAGAGATGCGTTAAGTTTTTTGGATACCCCCAGAAAAGGGCAGATGCCAAGAAACTGGGAGAGTACGATATTGTTTATAAGAACTGCGCTTATGATGATTATGAAGTATTCCTGCATCTCCATATCTCCTTAAAGTGCGTATTTTTTCTGCATTTTATTCAGAAAACCGAGCAGACAGCCGAGGGTTATGAATCCACCAGGGGGGAGTATCATCAAGATTGCGGGAATCCCTTCCGGTAGCAGCTGAATCCCCAAAAATGTACCTGCACCGAGAACCTCTCTGAAGCTGCTGACCATCACAAGTGCTATTGTATAACCGAGCCCCATGCCGAGCGCATCAGCAATCGATGGCACTACGCTGCTACGGCTTGCAAAAGCCTCCGCCCGCCCCAGTATGATGCAGTTAACAACTATAAGAGGAATAAAAATCCCGAGAGCCTTGTAAAGTCCGGGGGTAAAGGCGTGCATAAGCTGGTCGGTCATTGTGACGAAAGCAGCGATAATAACCACATACGCCGGAATGCGTACGCTTGCCGGAATGATTGAACGCATGAGCGAGATAACAATATTGGAGGCGAGCAAGACACCGGTAAATGCCGCCCCCATGCCGAGTCCGTTCTCCACGGAAGTGGTAATCGCCAGAGACGGACAGGTGCCGAGCACAAGACGAAATAACGGGTTCTCCTTTATTATCCCTTTTGTAAATTCCTGCATCAGATTCATATCATATACCCCATATCAATTCTTTTTATTTGTGGCAAATGTCGCGACAAAATGCTCACGAGCCGCATTGACCCCTTTTGTGACCGCTTTCGATGTTATGGTTGACGCTGTAATAGCCTGAATTTGGTTCTCTTTAACAGGCTCTGTTTTTACAACCTCAAGCGGATTGGCGCTATCCTTGTCACGATAACGACTCTGGAATTTAGGCTCTTTTGATTTTGCTCCAAGCCCAGGGGTCTCACTCTGGCTCAATATTTTTATGGCTGTAATCTTTCCGGTTGCCATGTCAAAACCGGCTAATATGGTTATCAACCCGCTGTAACCTTTTGATTCTACAAGATATATTGCTCCGGCAGGCGCTCCACCCTTGTACGCAACATTTATCTCTTTGATAGAAGGATTTGAGCCGCTTTTCAGATAGGTTGAAGTTTCATTTTCCACCTTCTCCGCAGCAGGATAGACCTCCTTGAAACTGTCAACCTTCTCCTTGAGCATCTGTTTATCAATCAATGGTGATGCGACTGTATTGACATAGCCGACCCCAAGACCGGCTACCGCTGCGACAAGCATCAGAAATATTCCGAGTTTGATTATATCCTTCATTTCTGCCCTCCAAATACCCGGGCTTTTGTGTAGCGGTCGATGAGTGGAGTCACCACATTCATCAGCAGAATAGAGTATGCGACACCTTCGGGATAGCCACCTTTCAGGCGAATTAGAACAACCAGCGCTCCGCACCCCGTGCCAAAAATTAGCCTTCCGACTTTAGTTACCGGCGACGTCACCCAGTCGGTTGCCATAAAAAAAGCGCCAAGAAAGAGCCCCCCTGCAAAAAGATGAAAAATTGGATACGCAAGACCTTTGCCGGTCATCATTCCGATGGTCGCTGTCAGTATGAAGATTGTGCCAAGAAAACTTCCTGGAATGCGCCAGTCGATGTGGCGTTTGTAGAGGAGGTAGAGTCCGCCGATAAGAATTGCAACTGCGCTGGTTTCTCCAATACTTCCAGCTACATTCCCCAAAATCATCTGGCTGATTTCCGGAAGTTTTGCTCCTGTCCCCTCTTTTAAAATGCCTAGCGGAGTAGCTGTGGATACCCCGTCAATCGGTGTTGACCAGCGTGTCATTGCAACAGGAAATGATGCGAGGAGAAAGGCGCGACCTATCAGGGCAGGATTGAAAATATTGTGCCCAAGACCGCCAAAGAGATGCTTTACAATGATAATAGCAAAGGCGGAACCGAGAGCTGCCATCCATATCGGCAGATGAGGGGGTAGACAGAATGATAGCAAAAGACCGGTTACAAGGGCGCTATGCTCTGAAGAAGGGGTCGGCCTGTTCAGGAGTTTGAGACATATATATTCGGAGAGATATGCAGATATGGTGCATGAGAGTATCAGCATCAACGCCGGCAGGCGGAAAAAATAGAGACCGCAGAGAAGAGTCGGCAAAAGCGCTATAAGCACATCCCGCATCGCATCAGGAACATTGTCCCGACTGTGAACATGTGGTGAAGAGGTGACAAGTAGAAGATTATTAGAACTGGACATCGGTATTGGCTTTCCTTCCGTAACAATAATGTCGCTACTGTTTTTTCGCCTTTGCAGCAAGGACAGCCTGCTTGGCTCTTCGTATATACTGAAGCAGTGGAATATGCGCCGGACATACATAAACACAAGAGCCACACTCGATGCAGCTCATGACATTTTCATTTTCCGCCTCCTGCCACAGGCTCCGTCTGGCGCGTTTTACAAGTGAAGTAGGCTCAAGGAACGCAGGGCAGGCATCAATACATTTGGCGCATCTGACACAAGGATATTCAGGCAGAGCGGGGGTAGAGGCTTTTTTCATTACAACTATGCCGGATGTCCCTTTTATAACAGGGACTGCAGGAGAAAATATTGTTTTCCCCATCATCGGGCCGCCGGATATAATCCTTTCCACCTCACCGGTATAGCCGCCGCACTCTTCAATCAGATCGCTGAAAAGAGTACCGATCCGCACCTGCAGATTTGCCGGTTTTGCAACTCCATCACCGCTCACCGTCACAGAGCGCTCTATAAACGGTATGCCGGTTTCAATAACATCCGCGATAGAGCTTGCTGTCCCGACATTATTTACAAGAATGCCGACTGAAAGAGGGAGTCCACCTACAGGAATTTCCCTACCGGTGCAGGCAAATATAAGCTGTTTCTCTGCCCCTTGCGGATATTTTTCTTTCAGCACAACAACTTCCATATCTGATTCTTTGGCTATCACCCTATTCATCGAATCAACCGCATCCATCTTGTTATCTTCGATAGCTATTATCCCGCGCTTACACTCCGACATCTTCATTATATATTTAAGTCCTGCAACAATACGCTCAGGTTTTTCGAGCATTCTGCGATGATCACCGGTCAGATAAGGCTCACATTCAACACCGTTCAGAATAACCGTTTCAACCTTGCTCCCTTCAACCGGATTATACTTTACATGAGTCGGAAAAGTTGCCCCACCCTTTCCCACTATACCGGCATTAAAAATGAGACTCCGCATCTCGGCAGGGGATAATAAATCTATATTTTCAGGAGGTTTTACAGATTCGTGCCACACTTCAAGCCGATCATTTTCAATGACGATACATGGAACAAAGCTACCCCCTGGATGTTCCATAACCTCTATGGCAACAACCTTTCCGCTAACGCTCGCATGGATTGGAGAAGAGACAAAACCTTTCCCTTCGCCGATTTTTTCCCCTTTTTTAACATAATCCCCAACCGTAACAAGCGGAACGCATGGAGCTCCTATATGCTGGGAAAGAGGGATATAAAGTTTGTCAGGAATCCTCGCATTAGTAGTGCGACAGCCGCTGGTCAGCTCTTTATGCCCTTCCGGATGTATTCCGGATTTGAATGTTGCTTTATTCATTATTGTCATGCTCCTGAAAAACTACCGGAATAGTCCATATAATTTTCTTTTCCATTACCTACTGTTTCAGCAGCATCACCCTGGCACTGTTTCATAAACTCATCCCCTTTTTTGAATAGCGCCAGCAACAGAGGTGCCAACAGGCGGGAACAGACAATCCCCTTGCGGATGAAATTCCCCCCATGCAGATGTTTAGTCCGGCGAAGGTAGCTCGACGCAAGCGCTTGAGCAGTTTCTGCAACCATTGGAATAAAATTGAATGAAAGTGACAATATGATGCTTAATTTTGTAACAGGAAACCCAAAACGCTGTAACGGTAGCATCAAGCGTGCCATAGCATTCATAAGTGCTATGGGAGGTGTAGTTGCTGTAACCAGAACGGTTGAGAGAGTTAAGGCAATCAGGCGAGAGAAGGTTTCAACTGTTGATAAAATACCCTTTTGAGTAAAATGTTTCAAAATTCCACTATCTGATAAAGGTACTCCGCCTGAAAACAGAAGATTGTAAACAGACGCTATAAGAGCGAGAAGCATAATCGGCTTAAGACCTCGCAAAATATCACGAAGAGCAAAACCAGAAGCAACAGCAATAGCTATTGAGAACACGATTATCAGCATAAAAAATAATATGTTCTTGATTGTAAAGAGCGATATGATAAGAAGAAATATGGCGACAATTTTAATTTGGGGATCTACACGATGCAGGATAGAGTCAACTTCCACAAAACGACCAAAAAGCATATTATTCAGCATAGTTGAACTCTCTTAAGAAAGAAGGATATTAATTGTCGCCTATTCCACACCACAACAGGTGGGTTTATAAATATACTTTTAAAACCAGATTAGTACCTATATCATTTACAACAAAACCGCGTCAAAAGTTATTTTGCAAGAATAAATTTTATATATCAGTTATTTATTAAAAATAAATTTGATACATTCGCCATCTAATTTGACAGTAATCGAGATGTTCTATTTCTCTGCTGATTTCAAGATGTAAATAATGTATATAAACAACGGCGGCAAATATGTCGCCTTTATTTTATTTTCACAGGCAGACTATATGACACACAAAAATGCAGATTCATTCTGGGGTGGCATAGTAAAGGCACTAGGTCTGGTGTTCGGCGACATCGGAACAAGCCCTATTTATACCCTGACCGTAGTTTTTGCCATGACAAAACCGACAGAATCCAATGTTTACGGCATACTGTCGCTGATATTCTGGACAATGACCATACTGGTAACAGCCGAATACGCATGGCTTGCCATGAGCCTTGGAAAAAAGGGGCAGGGTGGCGAAATTGTGCTGCGTGAGATAATTATCAAACTCTTTAAAAAGGGTCGCATACTTGCTTTTGCCGGTTTTCTCTCATTTCTCGGAGTTTCCCTGCTTCTTGGCGATGGAGTAATCACACCTGCCATCTCAATTCTGTCCGCAGTTGAAGGACTCCTTCTTATCCCTGCCTTTGCAGCGACCAAGCAAACAACCCTCGTTATAATCGCTGCTATTATAGCATTCACTCTTTTCTTTTTTCAGTCCCGTGGGACTGATAAGGTTGCCGGCATTTTCGGGCCAATCATGGTGGTTTACTTTGGCAGTTTGCTCTTATCAGGTTTGTTTTCCATATCAGCCACTCCTGCCATAATTTCCGCCATCAATCCATGGCATGCATTTGAGTTTTTCCGACAAAACGGTTTTGCCGGTTACATTGTACTCTCAGAAGTCATACTCTGTTCAACAGGTGGTGAAGCACTTTATGCCGATATGGGGCATCTTGGTAAAAAACCGATTATAAGAGCATGGTACTTCGTCTTTGCCGCCCTGTATCTGAACTACCTTGGACAGGGCGCTTTCATACTCCGTAATCCAGAGGCAAAAAATATTCTTTTTGCCATGATTCAAGGTCAGTCTCCAATACTGTATATTCCGTTTCTCTTTTTAACAATTATGGCAACAATAATCGCCTCCCAGTCCATAATAAGCGGCGTATTTTCTATTGTATACCAAGGCATAACCACACGACTGATGCCAATGTTCAAGGTGGATTACACCTCAACTCACATTCAATCACAGATTTATATCGGGGCAATAAACTGGATTTTGATGGTTGCAGTCATTTTTGTCATGTTCTTTTTCCAGAAATCAGGCAACCTTGCAGCTGCATATGGCATGGCAGTAACCGGTTCGATGACCATAACCGCAGTCATGATGATAATGGTTTTTTCAAAAACCACAAAGAAGTGGAAAGTACCAATTGTCACACTCATCGCTCTTATTGACATTACCTATTTTACCTCAACTTTTTCAAAGCTTCCCCATGGAGCCTACTGGTCGCTCATTCTGGCATCAATCCCCTTTGCAACAATAATGATCTGGATCAACGGTCAACGCACACTCTACAATGCCATCAGACCACTGGATCTTGAAACGTACCTTATAAGTTACGAACAGATTTACAAAAGAGGGCACATAGAAGGAACCGGACTGTTTTTCGTCAAAGAATGGAACACCATCCCCCCATACCTTGTTCATTGTACAATCCGTAGCAATATCGTTTACGACCGCAATGTACTTATCTCTATAACAAGGACTGATGAACCGTATGAATTATCAAGCAGCTTGAAAAAAAATCTGGGGGCAGGACTTGATGCCTTTGAAATAAAAGCCGGTTACATGGAACGCTTTGATATAGAACAGTTGCTAATAAAAAATGGAATTATTGAAAAGGTCATTTTCTATGGGATAGAAGATATTTCAACCAACAACCCTGTATGGAAAGTCTTTTCAATCCTTAAAAAGCTGACTCCAAATTTTGTGCAGTTCAACAAACTACCGGCAGCCAAACTGCAGGGTGTCGTCACCAGGGTAGAGATGTAAATCAGACATCATTACATATTCGGATTGACACTCCGAATTTGCAATGACATAATAAAATCATGATACCCCGACCTCTTTATAGTGAAGCTGTTTCACGAGCGCTATTGCGTTCTCCGGTCACCGCCTTGCTCGGCCCGCGTCAATGCGGAAAAACAACTCTGGCACGCCTTGTCGGCCAGATGCAGTCAGGATATTATTTTGACATGGAGTCGCCTGTTGATCGCCAGCGTCTCCAAAATCCCGAACTCGCTCTCGGCTCTCTGTCGGGACTGATAATTATCGATGAAATCCAGCTCGCTCCGGAGCTATTCAGTATCCTTCGGGTACTGGCAGATCGACCGGGTCATATTGCACGCTATCTGGTACTCGGGAGCGCGTCTCCCCACATCATCAGAAATATTTCGGAAACCCTCGCCGGACGGATCGAATTTATTGACCTGTCCGGCTTCAACCTTGCGGAAATACCGGAGGAAGATAAAGACAGACTCTGGCTGCGCGGCGGATTTCCGCGCTCTTTCCTCGCCGGCAACGAAGCAGACAGCCTTGCCTGGCGGGAAGGTTTTATCCGCACCTTCCTTGAACGCGACATCCCGCAACTTGGCATAACCATTCCCGCCACGGCAATGCGCCGGTTTTGGACCATGCTGGCGCACCTCCACGGACAGACATGGAATGCCTCTGACCTTGGTCGTTCCATGAGCCTGTCGGACAAAACCGTGCGCCACTATCTGGACATCCTCACCGGCACCTATATGGTCAGACAGTTGCAGCCCTGGCATGAAAACCTGAAAAAACGTCAGATTAAATCACCCAAGGTTTACCTGCGCGATACCGGCTTGCTGCACAGCCTGTTGAATATTCCCGGTATAGAAGAACTATGGACACATCCACGACTCGGCGCATCATGGGAGGGGTTCTGTCTCGAGCAGGTGCTATCAGTTTTAAACACGCAGGAGGTTTATTTCTGGGCAACCCAGGGGGGAGCAGAGCTTGATCTACTGTTCTTTTCAGGGGGAAAAAGGTTTGGCATTGAATTCAAATTCAATGAGGCACCAAAGGTCACCAAATCCATGCAATCTGCTCTGTCGGATCTCTCTCTGGCTCACCTTTGGGTGGTGTATCCCGGCACAGTTCGCTATGCAGTCCATGAAAAGATCACCATGCTGCCACTGACGGAAGTTATCAAACTGACAGCAGAGATTGTAAAATAAAACATTCCTTTTGGAAAGTTGACCGGTTCACGCGTGCGCATGAACCGATCACTACCAACTTGAACAAATGAACGAGCAGTACATAAGTTGGAATATTAAAAATGGAGGTGACTTGTGAGCAATAAATATGAGACATTCCTTATTTCAAAAAAAGAATGTGTACTTGAATCCGCCAATCATTAGATGATCTAATTTCTTTTAGTAAAAAATGCGTTACTGAAAGATGCATTAACAAAAAAATTGGGTTTCGGGATATCGATGAAGATATAGAATTCGAATTAAGTTAGCACAACAATGGAGATATAATGTTCAACTGGATTTTATTACTTGTCGCACTTGGGATAATCCTGCTCGGCGCAACTGTATTCACGAATGGTCTTGAATGGTTCGGCAAAAAAATGAACCTGTCTGACGGCGCCGTCGGCAGCATTTTCGCTGCAGTAGGGACAGCACTGCCGGAGACACTGGTGCCGATTGTCGCAATCCTGTTCGGGACAGAAGAGGCGGGGCACAAAATTGGTGTTGGCGCGATCATAGGCGCGCCGTTCATGCTCGGCACACTTGCACTTTTCATATCTGGCTCGGCTGTTATTTTTAATCGTAAAAAACGTGATGATTACCCGGTCATGCGAGTTGACACCGCCGTCATGCGCCGAGACATGGAATTTTTCATGATTGCATATACAATTGCTATCGCAGCAAGTTTTGCAGGGGGACATCCGGTAATTAAAACCTTTATCGCACTTTCACTTTTGCTCGGATACGGGAGTTATGTATTGAAAACATTGCGTTGTGAAGGCGATGTTTGCCACGAGGTTGAAGAAAACGATCTGGAACCATGCTACTTTGCTCCAAAATCCCATAATCCGCATATCTCAATCATATCTTTCCAGGTGTTAGGGGCACTACTGCTGATTGTATGGGGATCATATATATTTGTGGAAAAAGTGCAGATTATCTCAATGGAGCTAGGTATTTCCCCGTTTATCCTGGCAATGATTATCGCTCCCATAGCGACAGAGCTTCCGGAAAAGTTCAATAGCGTCATCTGGATCAGCAAGGGGAAAGATACCCTGGCAATCGGTAATGTCACCGGCGCCATGGTTTTTCAGGGGTCGGTGATTACAGCCATCGGTATCATGATGACCGACTGGCATCTCAACAGTGCAGCCCTTCTGACAGTAGCGCTCACCTTTGCCTCGGTCGGTGCGGCTTATCTGCAGATTCGTATTAAAAAGCATCTGACACCAGGCACACTGCTCATAGGCGGTCTATTTTACAGCATATTTATTTTACTGATTTTTATCGGGAAAATTTAAATGAACAATGAAACCATCGTAGCGCTTAAAGTCGATGTGGATACATATATCGGGACACGGGATGGAGTGCCAAATTTACTGGAAGTGATGGCACGCTTTAATGCCAAAGCGACCTATTATTTTTCCATGGGTCCTGACAACTCGGGGAAGGCAATCCGACGGATATTCACCCGCCCCGGTTTTTTAAAAAAAATGCTCCGTACAAAAGCACCCTCTGCCTACGGCATTAAAACCATGCTCTATGGCACCCTCCTCCCCGCACCGATGATAGCAGCCTCATTCCCCGGAATACTCGTTGAGACCGGGCATCATGGGCATGAAGTCGGCATTCATTGTTGGGATCATGTCAAATGGCACGACTACCTACCGTGCTTTCCAAAGCAGAAAACCGCCATGGAACTGGGAAAAGCAAGCGCACTCTTTGAAAAAATCATGGGGTATCGGGCAAACACAGTCGCCGCGCCAGGATGGACAGTAACTCCAGATTCACTGGAAGTACAGGATGCCATGTCTCTTTCCTACTGTAGTGATTCTCGAGGCTCATCTCCTTTTTATCCAGTTATGAACGGTCGCCGTTTCCGTACCGTGCAGATTCCCTCAACCCTCCCGACAGCCGATGAAATTCTTGGCGAAAATGGCGTTACTCCGGAAAATATTGACGAATACTATTTCAATGCCCTGAAACCTGGCTTGAATGTACTGACAATTCATGCCGAACTTGAAGGTGGCGCTATCCTGCAATCATTTGTGCGCTTACTTGAACGATTGAAATCAGCTGGCATACGCTGCATAACCCTGGCAGAAGCAGTTCAAGGCGTATCCGCAATTCCGGCATGCGAGCTGACCATGGGCGAAATAGATGGAAGAGCAGGCAAGGTGGCACTTCAAGGAAATGCAATCCAGTGAACTGCCGCTATTTCAAGGTACTACACCGTGATATGGTCTACCTCAAATTCATCCTGGAAGCGTACGAAGGTATGAACGTCATGAGCACGGTTGATAACAAACTCGGTATTATCCGGATTATTATCATGCCTGGCTTTGAAGATGACATGGATGAATTGATTGCCGAGTTGGGGGTTCAGGTGCAAATGGAGAATGTTGAATGGGAAAACATGGAGTTACAAGCTTTTTAATCATCGCTCTTGACTGGTTTTTTAATTGAAAAATTTCGTGCATTGGCTTCTGCAACTGATTCCTATCATCGAATGGCTCCCCCGTTACCGGACGGCCTGGCTTTTGCCAGACCTGATTGCGGGAGTAACAGTTGCGGCGTATGCCATACCGGTGGCAATGGCGTATGCGACCCTCGCAGGACTAACGGCACAAACCGGACTTTATTGCTATATTTTCAGCGGCGCAGCCTTTGCGCTGTTTTCATCATCACGCCATCTTTCAGTCGGTCCGACTGCCGCAATATCAGTCATGGTTGCCAGCGTAGGTGGTGCCATGGCTGCAGGCAATCCTTCCACTTATGCCGCCATAGCCGCCATGACTGCCACCATGGTAGCATTTTTTTGTTTTCTCGCATGGGTCATGCGGCTTGGCTCTTTTGTAAATTTCATTTCTGAATCGACTTTGCTCGGCTTCAAAGCTGGGGCCGCCATAAGCATAGCTTCCACACAACTACCGAAACTTCTTGGTATCTCCGGTGGAGGAAATAATTTTTTTGAACGCATAATTTTTATATTCCAACAAATCAACCAGACAAACATCACTGTTCTTATTATCGGATCAACCTCAATAGTTATATTAATAGTCGGAAACAGAGTGCTGCCAGGAAAGCCGGTTGCCCTGGCAATTGTAATACTTTCAACGGTACTGGTGACTCTTTTCGGATTAGCTGAAGATGGAGTGAAAGTAGTTGGAGTAATACCGCCAGGGCTACCACATTTCGCGGCACCTTCCTTCCATATAGAGCACGTCGAAGGATTGCTTGAGCTTGCTTTCGCATGTTTCCTCCTCTCATTTGTGGAAAGCATTGCCGCTGCCCGTACTTTTGCGGCAAAACATCACTATGAAATCAATCCTCGCCAGGAATTCATCAGTTTAGGAACCGCAAATCTCGTTGCCGCACTTGGGCAAGGGTATCCGGTTGCAGGGGGGCTATCCCAGTCAGCAGTCAATGAAAAGGCTGGCGCACGGACACCTTTGTCACTTGTTTTTGCATCGCTTACACTTCTGGTAGTGCTGTTTTTCCTGACCGGAATGCTCCGTAACCTGCCGGATGCAGTGCTTGCAGCAATTATTATTGTCGCTGTCTCCGGTTTTATAAAAATTAGTGATTTCAAGCGACTACTTAAAATCAGTCGCCTTGAATTCAACGTTGCAATGGTTGCATTTATTGGGGTGCTGGTACTCGGAATTTTAAAAGGTGTAACCATTTCGGCAATAGCCTCCATACTCTTTCTGCTACGCCTGATGGCTCGACCTCACGTTTCCGTACTCGGCAGGATTCATGGCAGCACACGTTTCAGCGATTCACTCCGTCACCCATCAAATGAACGCTTTCCAGGTCTGTTCCTGTTCCGCATCGAAGCCCCCTTGCTATATTTCAATGTCAACAGTATCAACGCAACAGTTCTTGACGCAATTCATCACGAGAACAGTCCGGTCAAACTTGCAGTATGCGATCTTTCAACATCGCCATACATTGACGCAGCCGGCGCGAGAATGCTGGAACAGTTGGCGTGTGAGCTTAAACTGGAAGGGATTCAGCTTAAAGTAGCAGAAGCGCATGCAGAGGTTCGTGAAATACTCCGGGCAACAGGGATCAGTGAGTCGCTTGGTGGCGTAAGCAGACACACTGCGCTTGCCGATATTGTGGAAGAGTATGAACGGGACAACAATATGGCTGTTTATTCGTTTCCATCGTAAGAACGCAAGGATTGTACCCCATGCTTGAAAGATCAACCACACGCTACACCCTTACATTGCTCCTGGCAGTAAACCTGCTCAACTACATCGATCGTCAGACACTCTACGCCGTATTCCCTATCATCAAGGCTGATTTGCATCTTTCCGACACTTCGCTTGGAATTCTGGGAAGCGCCTTCATGGTTTGCTACATGCTGGCAGCGCCGTTCTTCGGCTGGCTGGGAGACAGGCGCAATCGCCCCCGGCTTGCGGCAGGCGGATTAATTGTCTGGAGTCTTGCCACAGCATTATCAGGAATGGCTGGATCATATCGCTGGCTACTGGCGGCACGCTCATTGGTCGGTATAGGTGAGGCAAGCTTCGGGACAGTTTCACCGGGACTGATTGCGGATTCGATTTCACTGGAAAAACGTGGCAGAATGCTGTCGATTTTCTTTCTGGCAATCCCGGTGGGAAGTGCTCTTGGGTATATTCTTGGGGGATATCTGGGACACCGCTTCGGCTGGCAGCATGCTTTTATGGTCGTCGGACTGCCGGGACTATTGCTCGCCGTTCCGTTGGCAATGATAAAAGAGCCGCGCCAGACGGATAAGCAACGTTCAATACCGGAGCAACGCAAGCTTGCCAGCGAGCTACGTTCTTTTCTCAACAACCACACCTATTGCTACACCACACTCTCCATGACCGCCATGACATTTGCTCTTGGAGGACTTGCCCAATGGGTTCCGTCGTTTCTCAATCGAACCTTCAATCTTGACGTGGCGCGGGGAAATATACTCTTCGGTAGCATTACAGTAGTCGCCGGAATTGTCGGGACAGTGGCAGGAGGGTGGCTGGGAGATCGTTGGCAGCAGAGGAACCGTGCCGGCTATCTGCATATTTCGGCTATCGGTTTTTTTCTTGGCGCCCCCTGTGCAACAGTTGCCATTCTATCAGGGTCGCTACCGCTCTGCCTGGCAGCTATTTTTGCGGCAGAACTGTTTCTGTTCCTCAACACCGGTCCACTCAACACGGTGCTGGTCAATGTGGTGTCACCGGAACGCCGAGCAGTTGGCTTTGCGGTCAATATTTTTGTGATTCATGCCCTTGGCGACGCGATTTCACCGGCGATTATCGGCGCCCTATCCGATAGTTGGGGGCTTGGGAACGCGCTCCTGATTACGCCGGCTGCGGTACTGCTTGCAGCGCTCTTTGCCATGTCCGGAAAAAGCTTTGTATCACACGACCAGGAGCTGGCTGAAAACCGGCAACGCTCCTGAACATCTCGCACCCTGGCTCCCTCACCCAATCAAGGGAGGTCTCATTGACAAGCCGTATATGCTGCACCATGCTGACCGGTTTTCCATTACCACGTTGCTTCTTCCACCTTCATTCCTCAGCCGGAACTCCTCTATTTTCAAGCAGTTTTATATAGTGAGGGCGCAAGGTTTTTGGAAAGCCAAACATAGCGTAATTCCTTGAATATTTTAATTTACATCCTACAAAATTTTCCGTATATTTTCGAGCATTTCCTTCTAAACATTTCGATATCTGGCGAATTTGCGTCACGGAGTTCCATGCTACTCCCCGTATGTATACCCCATCGGTCACTCGAAAATTGTGGACAACTTCGCCAGAACTTCATTCATGATTGCCTCCGGTACACCCTCCAGCTTACGGGCACTGCGCGACGCCAAGTCTAGTGCACGAGGCTGGTCACATCTGATTACACCCGTTGTTTTCGTTGCTGCCCCAATCAGCGATACGGCAAAGCCCGCCGTACGTGCAAAGTTACCCCCGCTGGTAATTGGCAGTACAACAGGCGTTTTTGTTAGGTGATTGAAAGAGGACGGAGACACAATCAGGACGGGTCGTGTCCCCTGCTGTTCATGGCCAGAAGTTGGGTCCAGTGACACAAGATAAATATCGCCGCGATCCATTACAGTAGCTCACTGCCGACAGGTTTAGTATTCAGCCAAACGCGATCTTCTGCACTGACTTCAGCAGATGCGTCGCATTGAGCTAGTAGTTCGTCCAAGCTGTATCTCGGACGTAATGTTGGTTCAACCATTAGGCGACCGTGATCGACGACCAGACCAACCGTTGCGCCAGCCTGTAAATGCAGAATACCGAGGATGGCCGGTGGTACAGCCAGCATGATTGAACCGCCAACTTTACGAAGGTTTGCTGTGTGCATAGTTACCCCCACTATTTTAAGGTTATATAAGAATATAACTTTTCAGGATCAAAATTGCAATAAACATCCTCAACCTGTAGCGGTGGCAGCATTAGGGGAGAATTCAGCGGAATTCAGGAATTCAGGGGACAGTATATTTCAGGGAGTTCAGGGGACAGTATATTTAATTGACACGTTTCTTGTTTCTGATATTCTCCCTACATGGCACGCATCGCACGAGTTATACCTCCAGGAATACCGCATCACGTTACGCAACGCAGGGAGTTCAGGGGACAGTATATTTAATTGACACGTTTTTTGTTTCTGCTATTCTTCCCATATGGCACGCATCGCACGAGTTATAGCTCCAGGAATACCGCATCACGTTACGCAACGTGGTAATCGCCGCCAGCCTACGTTCTTTTGCAACGACGACTATCAGGCATATATCGACCTGATGGCTGAATGGTGTAGCAAATACCGCGTTGAAATATGGGCATACTGCCTGATGCCCAACCATGTCCATCTGATCGCTGTTCCTGAAACAGAAGACGGTCTTGCCCGGGCTATTGGTGAAGCACATCGGCGCTATACGCGCAGAATCAACTTCCGGGAGAAGTGGCGTGGACACTTGTGGCAGGAACGCTTTGCCTCATTTCCGATGGATGAAAGCTACCTGATTGCAGCTGCACGGTATGTAGAGATGAATCCTGTTGCTGCCGGTATTGTTGCGCGTCCCGAAGAATATACATGGAGTAGCGCCATGGCACATCTTGCGGCTAAAGATGACAAGCTGATCAAGGTCGAACCGCTCCTCTCCATGATTGGCAACTGGAAAAGCTTTCTGTCATTAACATCAGATGAAGAAATGAATACATTCCGTAAGCACGAACGATCTGGCAGGCCGCTTGGTCAGGAGAGTTTTGTTGATCATATTGAAGCCTTGCTGACAAGAACGCTGCGACCGAAAAAACCGGGACCAAAACCGAATATGGAATAGTTATGTATACTGTCCCCAGAATTCCAAATAAGGTGTTCCGCTTGTGCGGGCACGTTGAAATTTTTCAAGAGCTTCGCCGCCGTCGCAGGCGCTGTCGCACATACCGTATTCTTCAAGAAACGTAAGCAGGATTTCACGCCCCAGGAAATCGTCATCAACAACCAATATTCTCATCATTTATCTATACCAGGCTATCTTTAAGTGATTTTATTAATTCCATTTGACGTTGGTTGATAAAGCGAATCAGCTTTTCTTCTGTCTCGGAATCAGGCTCAAAACGGAACCCGCACGCTATCGGCATTTTGGCGTTATCAACCCGTATTAACTCGGCGTTGACAGATATGCTGACGATAGCGTTGGTTGAAGTGTCAAACATCTTAAGCGCCAGTACAACTGACGCGCCGGGTTGCAGAGTACGTATGAAGGTTGCCACGCGGCAGCCGCTGAGGGAAATATCCTTAAGTACTCCTGCCATTTTTCCTGTTTCCGTGATGAGCGAGACATTTATCGGTTTTTGTAAACGGACCCGGCAGGTTTTCCGGTGATTGGCATGTAAGGAAATATAGCGAAAACCGGACAAAATGACTTCATTGGTGCTCAGACTGATTGCCTGACAATTGGCAAGAACGGAGAGTTCCGGGCTTTTATGGATGATAGTTTTCTGTATCTCCGTGATAACTTTGGTGTGGTGTTCCAGTGGTGAGACAACAAAGGAGCGATCATCAGAGGCAGTAACCGGTGACTTTGAAACGATCGGCATTTCCATATAGTAGTTCATCAACGAAAGGTGCTGATTCGAACTGGCCATGGTTTTCAGCCAGTTACAAATTTCGAGGAAATCATCCTCATCAGAAGAAACAGTTACATAATCAAATTGTTCTATCATTTATTCAAGTGCCTCCACAATAATAATAAGGTACTGACGGTTGTCAAGACAGAAAAGTGAAGAAATTAAGTTTGGTTCAGCCCAGTTGAATGCCCCTTGTTCTTTGAAATATCAGTCTGTTCAAGTAGTCCGTTGAAGTATACTTCTGC
>Ga0172367_10001515_pt1 | contig 33383 bp, 36 predicted proteins | sample Lak10m_FD_114542 | JGI IMG/M metagenome (GOLD analysis project Ga0172367, IMG submission 114542) | Freshwater microbial communities from Kabuno Bay, South-Kivu, Congo - kab_022012_10m | ecosystem: Environmental > Aquatic > Freshwater > Lake | place: Democratic Republic of the Congo: South-Kivu...
CGCCAACTCATTTTAAACTTTCTAACAATGCGACATTCACTTCGGCGATTTGTTACGAAATTCTTTTTCCAAATCTTATGCGAAAAATTATGAATCACAATGAAACCAAACCCGCTTTTATTATAAATTTAACCAACGATTCTTGGTATGGTGACACTTCTGAGCCTTACCAACATTTATTCTTAAGCAAGTGGCGTGCAATAGAATTCAATACTCCAATCCTGCGCTCAACCAACACTGGAATCACGACAATTATATATCCAGACGGAAGAGAAACATTAAGTTTAGGCATTAATCAGATGGACTATTTAGATTTGCCTTTTGTGGCCGATCTCACCACTCCAACTTTTTATCAAAGATTCGGAATGAATGTATTCCTCATTTTCATAATGACGCTTATTTTGGCAAAGAAAATCCTTCTTTTAAAAGGTCGTGTAGACGAATAAATCCCTTGAAAGAATTTTTTTCTACAACTGGTAATACATGAACTGAACGATTTTTCGTCTCCATTTTCAAAAGAGCATCATAAGCTAATTCTTCTAAAAATGATGTAATCGGTTGTCGATTCACAATATCAGATACTGATGTTTCAAGACCTGAAGTCTTATTTGTAAAAGTTCTTCTTATATCACCTTCTACTAAAACTCCAACAAACTGCTCTTGATCAACTACGGCACACGCCCCTGTTGGGTACTTGGTCATAAGTAAAATAACGTCCTTTAGTTTTGAATTGGTGTCAACAACCGCACATTCACTTAAAGGTATTAAAAGATCTTTAACTTTCATCCGCAAACTTTTTCCTAAAATTCCACCCGGATGATTGACGGCAAATCCTTCTTTGGAAAGTCCAACCATGTCTTCATATAAAACGGCCATGGCATCACCCATGGCTAAAGCAACAGTCGTACTTGTCGTTGGAGCTTGATTATTAATGCATGCTTCTTTTTCTACAGAGCAATCCAATACCAACCCACAACTTTTTCCAATTGAACTATTACTATTACCAAGTAAACCAATGAGATTCTCTTTTTTGACAGGTAGGTAAGGAAGCAGTTTGATAATTTCTTCAGTCGTTCCAGATTTACTAATTAAGACAATGGAATCGTTCTCTTTCACACGACCTAGATCTCCATGCAGAGCTTCTACCGGATGAAGAAAGAAAGAATTGAGGCCTAAAGAAGTAAAAGTCGCGGCAAGTTTTTGAGCTATGATGCCAGACTTTCCTACTCCACAAAACACCAAGGACCCATTAAAATTCATTAAACTTAAGAAGACATTTTCTAATTGAGCCACTTCTGAAGCTTGTTTGGACAAATTTGAAGCTGCTTTTTTTAAGCTTTCAGCTTCTAGGTTTAAAACATCTTGCATTTTTACTATCGAACTCATAATTCACTCTTTGAAGCATTTCATTTTTTTTTATTTAAGGTTAAAATACTATAGAAGCTACTAAAAATATTTACGCAACTAATAAAGAAACGGATTATGAAGCATATTTTATTCACTATTTTAACTTTTGCCCTCATTGGCTGTAGTTCTTATGAGAGATTTAAATCCGAAACTGAAGATCTTGAAATCCCTTCTCAAGTTTACAAAGCCGACTACAATAAAGTTTGGCAAGAAGCCATGAAAGTGACCAATCAATACGAAAGAGAACTGCATAATCAAGAGGCAGGTATCATTAAAACTAGATGGAAAGATAATACATTAGAGCTCAATTTCGCCGATGCTTTTGGATCTAATGATGCAGTTAAATCTGCTCAATTTAAATTAATCATCAATGTCACCAAAGGCTTTAGAGGAAACAAAGAAGTTTCTAAGGTTTCAGTATACAAAAGACAGCGAGTTGAACAAGATTTCCTTCAAGGTTGGAAAGTTATTAAGAGTGATGGTATTTTAGAAAAAACCATTCTTTATCGAATTGGCCAAGCCCTAAACATTGAATCTAAGCTTCAAGCAATTGAAGACAAAAAAGCGAAAGAAGCAGAAAAGTCTTTCTAATCTATTAAAGTATCTAGTTTTTGTCTTTGCCAAAAGCGACGCTTTTCTTTGTAGTCACTTCCGATCGATTTCTTTTTGGTTATTTTTGAAAGAGCATCATCCATTTCAACAAAAATGTCGTTGTATCTTTCCTTTTGAATCATAGCTAAAAGTGGAGCTTTAGCCGGTTCAAACTCTAGATCACCTATCGTTTTAATCACATCTTTCACGATATGAGTTCTTTTAAGTTTTGATTTCTTTGGCTCAGAATAGTTTCTTTTATCATACAACATGGACCATACTTCAGGAGCTGCTTTGCTTAATTTTAAAACTCTGATATTTTCTAGAGCTTGTGCTCTCACAATTAAAGAATCATCTTTTAATAAAGATGCATAAGTTGCAATATAACGCTCTTCTTTTAATTGTAGCAAAGATTTTAAACTTGCTAATCTTAAAACCCAATTTGGATGTTTAGAAAATTTTGAAATAAAAGGTGAAGCTTTTTTACCAACAATTTGACCTAATAAATATGTCGCTATCCAACGATTTTTTTCAGGATACTTTCCATTCTTCATGACTTCCATTAACGCTTCAACTGAATCAGAACCGTAATTTAATGTTACAGATCTTAACTTTTCTAATTCTTTTTTATTTTTGTAATTTTTTGAATATTGTTGAAGAAGTTCTGTTTTAATAGGGTTCGAGCTAATCGCCGATCTTCCATTAACAGAAAAGAGTAAGCTTGAACAAAGTATGATACTTTTTAAAACGTTCAACTTCATGGTGACTCCTACTTGATTAACCTAACATTTTTTCAAATTCTGAAAGTAATTCTTCTGCTGATTTTTGCTCACCCTCATTCTCCGGTACTTCCTCATCCGGATTTGGAGCACTTGGTGGAGGTGGCGTTTTAGAATCTGCAATCGCCTTTGCCATTTCAGCTTCAAGATCAATCTCGGCTTCTGGTTCAGGAGCAGGAACAGGTGCAGCAGCTGGAGCGGCAACTGGAGCTTGAACAGGAGCTCCCTTTTTCAAGGCCATGAGTTCAGATTTTAATTGCTCATTCTCTTGCTGTAATCGCTTTAAGTTAGCTAAATCTTCTTCGATAATTTCATATTCTTTTAATCTTTCTCTCAATTCATTTCTTTCAGTCGTCACAACATTTAATTGACTCTGAATTTGCGCGCTATCACCACCACTATTTTTTTCAGCATCTTTCAATTTGTTTTTTAAATCGCTAACTTCTTTTCTAAGTAAATCTGAATCTCCACCTTTTCCTGAACTCAAATCGCTTAACTGTTTTTCAAGATCAGAAATCTGCTTGGTTCTATCATTTAGATTTTGCTTCAACATTAAAATTTCAGCATTTTTTTGATTGAGCTCTTCCGTTCCTGCTGACTTTACGCCGATAGAAGAAGAACTTGGTAAATCAGAAACTGGAACAACTGAAGGCACTCCAGTTCCAATATCTAAACCACCGCCTCTAAACAAAGAAGATTTCAAGGCATTTGAATTTTGAATAATAGAATCGAGATAATTTTTTACTACACTCGCTGGAATTTCATGAGATAATTCACGAAATTTTTTTCGATTGTATAACCAGTAGGCAACTAATATGGCCATAGTTAAAAACAACAACAAACTAAAAAGTGTAATTGTTTCATCGGTAAATTTAGTTAAGACTAAGCGAAGTGTTTCTGACACGTCTCCCTTCCTTGGAAGATATTAATATTACTGTTTAAAATTATAAGCTTTTACCAAATAAATACAAGATCTCTTCCTTAAGTGGCTTTCTAGCGCAAAGAATAGTTTCTAAAAAAGGATGAAATTTCTGACCAAAGTAATCGGATACCTCTACTCCTGCTTCAGAAGCGATTAAACTTGAAGCGGCCATATCCCAAGGCGCAAGCCCTCTTTCCCAAAAAGCATCAAAAATTCCACTGGCTACATAAACAATGTCCAAGGCAGCACTTCCCATTCTTCTTATTCCTCGACTTTTTCCCATCATTCGTTTGAACAACTCAAATTCTTGATCAAAAACTTCACCTTTTTCAGTAGTAAAACCAGTCACTAAAAGTGATGAGCGAAGAGGTTTATTACTTTTCTTTCTAAGAAGACGTAAAGCTTTTGAATTCTTTTTTACATTTTTAAAAAACGCCCCCTCTTTTTCAGTGGCATAAAACAATTCACCGCTTGAAGGTCTATAAACAACTCCCACAATTGGATTTCCAAAATGAACAAGAGAAATACAAATGGCATAATAATCAAGGCCATTGAGAAAATTATTTGTTCCATCTAAAGGATCAATCACCCAAACCCATTCACGATCTTTTAAATAATTATATTTCTCCTTATCGCCTTGAAATTTTTTATAGGCTGATTCTTCAGCCAATATTTCATGTTCTGGAAATTTTTTTAAAATGCCATCGATAATATTTTTCTCAGAAGCTAAATCTGCCTTGGTTGCTACACCTTGAGCGACTTTTACAGAAACTTCCAGTTTATGAATTTTTTTTTGATAATCTAAGAGTATTTTTCCTGATGACTTGGCAAGTTTTATTGATAGCTTAAGAGCTTCGGATTTCATTTTTTTAATATTCTTCATTTTCAACTTCTTTATTTTTTAATTCATTATCTAGTTCATTTTCTAGTTCGCTGTCTAAATCTGCTGTATTTTTATCAGTTTCTTTTAAGGGAACACGATATGACTCTTTAAACCAATGTCCTAAATCGATCATTTTACATTTTTCAGAGCAAAATGGTCTAAATAGAGATTGGTAATATTCAAAAGATGTTTCACAATGAGGACACCTAACCACTAAATTTTTACTCATGAAACTTTTTCTCCAAAAAATCCAAATTCATTGATTATTTTATTAAAAAGAGGAAAACTTGAAGAAGCTAAATGTTCATCTATTTGAACGACTTTTCTTATTCCTCTTAAACAATTTAATAACCACACTTCATCAGCTTCAAATATATCATTGAGTGAAAGTTTTTTAAATTCAAAATCATAATGATTGTTCATTTTTAAAAAATTAAATAAATTTTGCGATAAGACACCTTTTAAAATTTGAGGATTTTCTGCTGGAAAATAAATGCTCCCATTTTTCACCAAACATACACTCGAATAAACTGCTTCTAAAAGAACCTGATCCTGATTATAAAAAATCAACTCGTCAATTTTAAATTTATTTAATAGTTCAGCTTCCCGCTCATAACTCGCAGGTTTTATTTCATTGCTCATTAATCGCTCGGCCGGAGAAAGTAGAAAAGTTTTCACTTTGTATTCTTTTTTTAAAATATCGATTCCTGATCTTTCAAAGAAAAAAAACTCCAATCCATTAGTCAAAATTTTTAGGGACAATATTGAATTTTCTAGTTTGGACTTTGGAAATTCTCCTAAAATACTCTCAAGAATTTCAAGAGCAGAATATTTTAATGACACTCCAAAATTTATTCTAAGCCCTTTTTGCAGTCGATCAAAATGACTCTCAAAAAATAAGGGTTTTCCATAATAAATCATAAAAGAAGTGGTAACCCAACGAGAATCGATGATTCTCGATTCTTTAAGAAATTTAAATGCTGATTCTTCAATTTTTTTCAAGTTGTACCACTAGCCTGTTTACGTCTTAAAGTGTAGCTTTAAGAGGAAAGAAATGCCAAAAGGAATTTGAATAGTGAAAGAAAAAAATAGGACCATTATTGGATTTGGGGCTCAGGCAAAAGCTTGGGCATTAAATTTAAAAGACTCGAGTTGCAAGACGACAATTGCTTTGAAATCTGAAAGTCCAAGTCATTTAAAAGCAAATCAAATGGGCTTTAAAACTATTAACCTTGAGTCAAATGAACTTTCAAATATTCAGACTTTTATGATGCTTTTTCCAGATGGAGAACATGTTCATTTTTTTGAAAAAAACCATTCTTTCATAAGGCCCGGATCGCATTTTATCTATGCCCATGGATTTAGCCTTTCAAAACATCAATTCATCGACAAGTACCCTCAATTTACTCACTCATTATTAGCCCCTAAAGCCATTGCTTCAGAAGTTCGCTTTCAATATGAAGTCAGAGGGAAATTAGGGGCTGTATATGATTGCATCCCTGAAAATGAAGATGAAATTTTTCATTTAGCTGAAAAATTGGGATTTACGGCTATCTACAAAGCACATTACGAAGAAGAAACCATGGCCGATTTATTAAGTGAGCAGTCTATACTCTGCTCTTTGATTCCCTATGCTTCTTTAAAAACTTATAACCTTTTGAGGCAAAATAAAATTCCAAAAGAATTGGCTTTTATGGAATGTTTTTTAGAACTGAAATCTATTTCAGAAGCCTTTGTTCGACTAGGACCAGAAGAATTCTTCCAACTCATCTCACCGAACGCATTGATCGGATCAGAGAAAGGTTATAACACTTTATTAGGTAAAGAATTTGATCAAGGTCTTGAAAAACTTTTTTCGGATATAAAATCAAAAAAGTTTTACCATGAATTAGATAATTATAAAGAAATTCGTCATGATATTTTAAAACGTTGGCACAAAGAAGAATTAACGAAAACATTTAATGAATTAAAAAAAGAGTTGATCCCATGAAAAAACTTGATACACGAAAAATTAGAACCTTTAAAAAAACATCTAAAACTAAAGCACTGCAGATGTTGACTTGTTATGATTTTCAAACAGCTCAAATGCTCAATGAAACTTCTCTTGATTTAATTTTGGTCGGTGACTCTGTAGGAAATGTTATTTTGGGTTATGAACACACCATTCAAGTTGGAATCGAAACAATGATTTTGTTTTCTAAAGCCGTTAAGCTTGGTGCTCCTGATAAATTTGTTATTGCTGATTTACCATTTGGTTCTTATGCCACTTTAGAACTCGCTTTAAATAATGGAATCAAACTTTTTCAACAATCTGGCGTTGAAGCTTTAAAACTTGAAGGAGCTTTTCCATTTCAATTAAGCATCATCGAAAGACTTACCCAAACCGGAATTCCGATCATGGGTCATATTGGGCTTACCCCTCAGTCTGTTCATGAACAGGGAGGTTACTATACTCACGGAAAAGATGAAAATTCAAAAAAGAAATTGATTAATGAGGCTAAGGCCTTAGAGAAAGCTGGGGTTTTTGCCATTGTACTTGAATGCGTAGATGAAAAACTTGCCACCCAAATCACTAAGTCGATCAATATTCCTACTATCGGTATTGGTTCAGGAACCAATACCGATGGACAAGTTTTAGTCATCAATGATCTTTTAAAAATGTCTAAGCAAACTCCTCCAAAATTCTGCAAACCTATTGCTGATTTTTATGAATTAGAAAAATCACTGATTGAAAAATATTTAAAATGAGAATAGTCACAGTTGATACAGGAAATTCAAAAACCAAAGTTGGAATCTTTGAAAATAAAGAATTGGTGACTCTATGTCATCTTGATGAATACACTAATCAATTAAAAGAAGCTAACGATATTATTTTACTTTCAAATGTCACTTATCAAAAAAACCTTACTCCTCATTTAGATTTTGAAACACTTAGAGTTCAAAATCATTTTTTAAATTTAAAAATTAATTATTCAAAAGCATTAGGAATTGATCGCCTTCTTTGTGCTTTTAAAGTTGCTTTAGATAATTCTGTCAGAACGCTACTTATTGATGCTGGAACATTTATGACCGTTGACCTCATTGAAAAAAATGAATTTCTCGGAGGATATATTTTTCTTGGGATCGAGACTTACTTAAAATCGTTTTCCATAGGAGCCAAACTTCCGGTCATCGATTACTTTGATTATTATGATTCACTACCTCAAAGTACTCCTGAAGCTATTTTAGGTGCGACGAATATGTATCTCGAAGGTGTTTTAGAATCGGCTATAAAAAAAATGGCCCCCGAAATGATCGTCATTACCGGAGGCCATGGAGAATATATTTTAAATATAACTCAAAAAATTAATTCAAAAATTCCGCTGAAGTTGAAGCCTGATTTAATCCACCATTCAATGTTAGAGGCTTACGATTATCATTTAAAACATCCATAAGTTCTAATGGCACTTCAATCGCACGATACTTTTTTCCATTAGTTGTTCGAATCCAGTAACCTTCAGTTACCTTATCTTCAATCACCATTTTTATAGGTTTGATACTAATAATATGATCGGTATTGATTAAAAGATTTTCATAAACATTGTCAGTAGATTGAACATCTCTTGGTGAAACAATTTTAAATTTTTTGAAATTCATATAATCCTCTTCTTAGTATTTTACTAAGTATACAAAAAAGCAGAATTCATGAAAGGAGTCATGAAAACTTTACAATGAATTTTAAATGATCGAAGACTTAAAAACCAAGCGATAATAGATGTAACTTGTTAAAATGACAGGTAAGATGAAACCGTGATAGCCAACTCGACTGAAAATTATGGCCCCAATCAAACTTCCAAGAGCGAAAAAAGCAATGATTCCCATAATAATATAGATGGCCCTCATTTCTCTATGGCGTGAAGCATGTTTTCTATAGGTCCAAACTCTGACTAACCCAATACCAAGATCCGTGGTTAAACCTGTTAGATGAGTGGTACGTACAATACGATTTGAATAAGAACTGATAACTGCATTTTGAGTCCCACAAATAAAAGCCAGTGAGAAAAGATAGAGAAAACTTCCAAGGGTATAAAGTGTCTCATGGAATGGTCCAAAAAAACCTTCGATACCAAGTCCTAAAACAGAAGAAAGAGATAAAATTAAGACCCCAAAAACTATTTTATATTTAGGGGCTTCCTCTTTAATAATCCTTCGCTCAACAAACCAACCTGAAAAGATAGTACCAATTAAAAAAAAGAGAGGGACTAACATCATCCCGAAGGCCACTATCCAATTCGACTTTGCTGCTTCCACTCCAAATAAAGTCGCAAAGCCTGTCACGTGGCTCACAAATCTACCAACCCCTAAAAAGCCGGCGACATTTAAAAGCCCACCTTGAAAGGCCAGTAAAAACCAAATCATCATATTTTGAGGTTCATAGAGTGCGTCGTGATCTTTATCAAACATAATATAAATATTACCAAAATAGCTAGAATTGAAAAGGAAGAAGTGTTATGAAGCAACTATGGAAACTGATATTGAAAATCGCTTTGGTGGCATCATCCGCCTTTATGGAAAAGAAGCTTTTTTAAAGTTATCAAATAGCAGTATTTTAATTGTGGGTCTTGGAGGGGTCGGCTCTTGGGCCGTAGAAGCACTCGCTCGCACTGGAATTAATCATCTCATTCTCGTCGATCTAGATGAGGTTTGTATCACCAATACCAATCGTCAAATTTGTGCTGACGATAGTCAGATTGGAAAGATGAAAGGGGATGTTTTAAAAAAACGCATTCAGTTGATTAATCCCAATTGTCGAGTGGACTTTATTCCTGCTTTTTTTACTGAATCAAATATCGATCTTATTTTTGATAGAAAAATTGATTTTGTCATCGATGCCATAGACTCTCTAGATAATAAATGTCTGCTGCTGACGACTTGTCAGAAAAAAAATATTCCTATTGTTGTCACCGGAGGAGCTGCAGGTAAAAAAGACTCTACTCTCATTCAAATTCAGGATTTGGGTTTAACCATTAACGACGTTTTACTGCAAAGAATGAGAAAAAAACTTCGTCGTGAATACGGAATGAAAAAAGCAGTGGAAAGCAGAAAAGCTACGCTTAAAAGATTAGGGATACCTTGTATTTACTCTCCAGAATTTCCTGTCTATCCAAGCTCAACCGGAGAAGTCTGTCTAAAACCAGAGACTGACGAAGACACTTATTTAGATTGTGAAACGGGAATGGGCTCAGTAGCTCATCTTACTGGAATGATGGGGTTTTTATCTGCCCAATATGTAATCAACCAAATCACTCAAGCAATCATCATCGCTCGCCGATAAGCTTTTATGAAAAATACCATTTATATAAAAAGCTGTTTAGCTTTTTTACTTTTAATGCCTTCAATTCATTCAAAATGTCGAACTGATGCTATCGTCTATAAGAGACAATCAGGATTTGGCATTTCAATTTCTAAAGATGGGGCAAGTTCTAATTTTAATGAAAAAGAATCTGTTAATGTACCACTCTCTATCAATGATGAAGCAGCTTGTTTTTCTAAAAAATCGAAATATCAAATTCAACTTGAAGAAAGTGATGAATTAAATTTAAGCTTACGAGTCTCTCCTTTAACAGCTGAATTTGAAAATATTCCTGAGCCAAGTGTAAAAACATATATATTCGCTGAAAAAAGTCATGATCTTTCTGAGCTTAAGTTTTACTCTATGAGTTTTATTTGTAGCAATGAAATACCTGTGTCGGTAGAAGCTTTTTCTGAAAGCATCCGAGACTTAAAATTAAAAAACGATGCAAAAAATTCTTCCGTGAGAGTCTCAACCGTTTTTGCCACCGGAGCAGCTGCCGAAAATCTCAATCGCAATCGAAAAGATTTAAAGGCCGAAGAATCTTTTCTTTGGTTTTCAAAAAAATATTCTGAGTTTGGTACGACTGATCGTAACAACGATTGTTGTGGTATGAAAATCCCGAGTATTTTTAGTTCAACATCTATTGAATCTATGACAGGAATTGAGCAAAAAATAGCCAAGAGTTTTACTTCTCAAGCGAATGAATTTCCCAACGGATGCTCGAAAGATTTTTCTTCAAAAATGAAAAATTATCTTCTTGAAAATTACAAAGATAATGAAAGTTTGAAAACATTTGAAATAAAGACCAAATTTTTCTCAGATGATTTAATTTTAAATTTTAAAAATAAGAAGTAAAAAACTCACACAATCCTTAAGCTTTTTTCCTCCTAAAAGCGACATAAATCATGTTTTATTTGCCTGACGACTATGTTAATTATTTCAAAAAAATAAACAATATTTCAAAGGGTAAAATATGCAAAATACAAATTGGAATTTTAAAACCATTGACTTCGATCGCGTTTTTTTTAATTTTTCTCAAGAATCAATCACTGAATTCAATCAATACTTAAAAACTGTTCCAAAAGTTTTACACGTAGACGAACTCAAAATTGATCGCCAAGTTTTTCCTAATATATTAAACGATTTAATAAAGCTCACCAGCGAAACTGACTCTGGTCAGAGATTTGTAGTGACTAGACCCATTCCTAATTTAACTGAACCCCAAATCGAAATTTTTCATTGGGTTTTATCTAATTTACTCGGTGAAACAATAGTTCAAAATGAAGAAGGAAGACACCTTATTCACATTTACGATCGAGATCCAAAAAGAAGAATTAAAGACGGTGCAAGATATCATCAAACCCATGAGACCGGTTCGATCCACACTGACAATGTGAATATCCCTGAAAATTATCAATACTTACTGGTTGGTTGTGTGAGTCCGGCGATGATTGGTGGTGAAAATATCATCGTTTCTGGTCAATCCGTATTTGATTTCTTAAAAGAAAAGGCTCCTAATGAATTAAAAATTCTGATGGAAAATTTTTGTTTTGAATATCGAGGCATTTCGCGGGAACTCTACGATGCTCCCATCATTACCATGAATAAATTAGGAGAACCTCTCTATCGCCATTTAAGAACTTATATGGAATCCGCTCATGCACGGGCTAATAAGCCTTTAAATGATGATCAAGTTCGCGCACTTGATGCTCTCGATGCCACATTAGGAATGAGTCAGTTTCAATTACTTTACAGACTGAATAAAGGCGAAATATTAGTCGCTAATGATTCACAAATTTTGCATGATCGAAGATCATTTGTGGATGCTGCGGACACCATCACTCTTGATGAGCACAAAAATGGAAAAGTAGGAACACTTAAGCGAACACTGCTTCGAACTTGGGTTAGAAAAGTTTAATAAAAAAAAGGGAGGATAAATCCTCCCTAAAACACTAGAACCAATCTTTTAACGATCTTAAAATCATTGTTAGCAATTTTAAAATCAAGATAATAATTTCTAGCATTTTCAGTGCTTTGAGCATCCTTGCCTCCTAAGGTCGCCTTCATTGGCTAAAGGATCTCGCAGCATTGATTAAGCTTATAAAAGTGCTATAATCATTTATCCCTAAAACACAGGTTTGTTAGACCTCAAGGGTATTTTCAGTGCTTAAAACCCCTCTTATCATGAGGGGTTTTTTATTTGTGTAGATAATTTGAAGAAGTCTTAAACTTTTTCAGAAATGAATTGATTATTAATTGTCATCAAGACCAATGCGATAAACTTTGTATAAAATTTCTTCGCGCTTTTTTTGATCGGTGTTTTTAATTCCACCAAAACTTGTCACCGAAACTGGACTGATGCCGCAAAATTCGAGTACTGCTTTCTTCATCATATTAACTGCGGGATGAAAATAATTTAAATATAAAAACCAAACGGGCGCATCGCTAGTTACGATAATTCGGCCGCGTCTACCGACTAATAATTTATCCCACAAATCAGAATCTTCGCGATACTTAAAAGCAAAGCTAGGTAGAAGGACTCGATCAAGAAATCCTTTTAAAATCGCCGGTGGTGCTGACCACCAAATGGGATAGACGAAAACAATTTGATTACACCATTTGATTAAATTTTGCATTTCTAAAAGATCTGGTTCTAAAGGTTGAATCACTCGATAACCTTGTCTTAAAATAGGATCAAAACGAAGATCAATGAGATTAACTCGTCTGACTTCTGAACCTTTTTCTAAAGCTCCCCTTTCGTATTCATCAGCAATTTTTTTGCTGAATGAATTTTTATCGGGATGGCCCATGATGATCAATGTTCTCATTAACTATCTTGCTTCCATTTAATGGCCTTTTTACCATGAAGTTTTTTTAAAATCTTTTCGGCAATTGAAGGCATAACATATTGATCAATTCTTTCATTCAATAAAGCCAATTCTCGAATCAAAGAAGATGAAATAGTGGCAAAGTGTGGCTTAGAAAACATGCAAATGGTTTCTATTTCTTTACAGATCCCTCTATTTCCAACTGAGAGTTCTAACTCCATTTGATAGTCAGAACTATTTCGAAGACCTCGAAGTAAAAACTGCGCACCTTTTTCTTCAGCAAAGCGAACTATGGTTCCTGAATGACTACAGACGTTGACGTTTTTTAATTTGTAATATTTCACATAGGACTGCATCATCTCCAGTCTTTCTTTTTCAGTAAACATATAGTGCTTTGCAGGATTTGTTGCGGCTACCCAATAAAGTTTATCAAAATGCTTTGAAGCTCTCATCATGATATCCGCATGGCCCCACGTTGGAGGATTTCCACTGATCGGATAGACAATTATTTTTTCACTATTCTTTTTCACAATAATTCCTTGATCGTTTCCCTTCCTCTAAATGATAGCACAAATAGGTATTTAATGTTAATATTTTGCTTCATTTTATGGTTCATTAACCAGAGGAAATTCATGCAAGATCAAAATCAAACTCCAGACCAAATCATTTACAATTTCACTGCTATCGAAGCTAAATGGCAAAAATTTTGGGAAGAAAACAAAACTTTCAAAACGCCAAACACTTCAGACAAACCCAAGTACTACGCCCTCGACATGTTTCCCTTTCCATCAGGAGACGGATTACACGTGGGTCACCCAGAAGGATATACAGCGACAGATATTATGTCTCGCTACAAAAGAATGAAAGGTTTCAATGTTCTTCATCCAATGGGCTGGGATTCATTTGGACTTCCTGCTGAAAACTATGCGATGAAAACCAATACTCATCCAGATATCACGACGAAAAAAAATATCGCAAACTTTACTCGTCAACTGAAAGCTCTCGGTTTTTCTTATGACTGGGATAGAGAAATTGCTACCAGTGATGTGGATTACTATCGTTGGACTCAATGGATTTTTGTTCAGCTGTATAACAAAGGCTTAGCATACGAAGATGAAATTTCTGTGAACTGGTGCCCGAATCTTGGAACAGTTTTAGCCAATGAAGAAGTCATCGATGGTAAATCTGAAGTGGGTGGTCATCCGGTTATTCAAAAAAGAATGAAACAGTGGATGCTTAAAATCACAGAGTATGCAGAAAGATTATTAGTGGATCTTGAAACTCTTGATTGGCCAGAAAATATCAAAGAGATGCAACGAAACTGGATTGGAAAATCGGTTGGTGCCACTGTAAAGTTTAAAACTGTTCACGGTGATGATTTAGAAGTTTTTACGACAAGACCAGATACACTTTTTGGTGCTACTTACATGGTAATTTCTCCTGAGCATCCATTGGTTGCAAAATTAACAACCGCAGAAAATAAATCGCAAGTTGAAGCTTATCAAAAAGCAACTCTGGCAAAAAATGATTTAGAGAGAACTGAATTAAACAAAGAAAAAACCGGTGTCTTCACCGGTTCATTTGCAGTGAATCCAGCAAATAATAAGCAAGTTCCAATCTGGATTGCAGATTATGTTTTAATGAGCTATGGGACAGGAGCAATCATGGCCGTTCCTGGTCATGATGAACGCGATCATGAATTTGCAAAATTAAAAAATCTTCCCATCATTGCGGTTTTAGAAGGTGGTGAAAAAGATATTTCAGAAGCAGCTCACACTGGTGATGGAAAGCATATCAATTCTGATTTTTTAAATGGATTAAATAAAGAAGATGGAATCACCAAAATGATTTCATGGCTTGAAGAAAAAAAACTTGGAACCAAGAAAATTAATTACAAACTGCGCGACTGGATTTTTTCTCGTCAAAGATATTGGGGTGAACCTTTTCCAATTTTAAAATATGAAGATGGGACTGTTCGTTGTCTTGATGAAAATGAACTTCCACTCGCTTTACCTCCGATTGCTGAATTCAAACCATCTGGAACAGGCGAGTCTCCTCTTGCTCTTGCTACTGATTGGTTAGAAATAGTTGATCCAAAAACTGGAAAGAAGGCCAAACGAGAAACCAACACAATGCCTAACTGGGCAGGCTCATGTTGGTACTATCTTCGTTTCTGTGATCCAAAAAATGAAAAGGAGCCATGGAATAAAGACGTTGAAAAATATTGGCTTCCAGTTGATTTATATGTGGGTGGTGTTGAGCACGCTGTTCTCCATTTATTGTATGCACGTTTCTGGCACAAAGTTTTATATGATCTAGGATTTGTTTCTACGCTTGAACCATTTCAAAAATTAGTAAACCAAGGATTAATTCTAGGTACTGATGGCGAGAAAATGAGTAAGTCGCGCGGAAACGTAGTTAACCCTGATCACGTGGTCAAAGAATCTGGAGCAGACTCGCTTCGGTTGTATGAAATGTTCATGGGGCCACTTGAAAAAGTAAAACCGTGGAAAGAAGAAGGGGTGAAAGGTGTTTCTAATTTTCTTCATCGAGCTTATCGATTTTTTGCCGATCCAAATCGTATAACGACTGCGAATGAATCAGAAGAAACTTTAAAAGCACTTCACAAAGCGATTAAAAAAGTTACTGAAGATATCGAAGGCATGAGATTTAATACCGCTATTTCTGCTTTAATGGTTTTTGTAAATCATTGCTACAAAGTTGAAAAAGTAAATGTTGAAACAGCGAGAATATTTTCTTTAATATTATCTCCAATGGCTCCTCATCTTGGAGAAGAGTTGTGGCAACTTCACGGTGGTAAAGAAACTTTAGCTTACGTAGCTTGGCCTAAATTTGACGAAGCTCTTGCAAAAGATGATTTAATCACGGTGGCGATTCAAGTTAATGGAAAACTGCGTGGAACTATTGAAGTGGAACCAACAATTGATCAAGCTTCTGCTATAGCACTGGCAAAAGAACAAGAAAGTGTACAAAGATTTTTAGTGGGAACAATTGTTAAAGAAATTTATGTTCCTGGAAAAATTGTAAACTTCGTAGTGAAAGGATAATAGGTATTTTTATGTCAAAACAATTTTATATAACAACTGCCATTGATTACCCAAACGGCAATCCTCACATGGGACATGCACTAGAGAAAGTTGTCTCCGATGCTTATGCTCGTTGGTACAAATTTTTAGGATACGATTCAAGACTTTTAACTGGGACCGATGAAAACGGACAAAAGCTCATAGAAGCAGCAGAAAAAGCTGGAATGAAAACGAAAGAGTACGTTGATCAAAACTCAGTTATCTTTAAAAAACTTTGTACTGATTTAAACATGAACTATGCTGATTTCATCAGAACAACTGAAACTCGTCATGCTGATGTTTGCACCACTCTTTGGAAAAAATTAGAAGCAAAAGGCGATGTTTATTTTGGAGTTTATTCTGGAAACTATTGTCTGGCTTGCGAATCTTTTTACACAGAGACACAAGCTCCAGAAAATATCTGTCCTGCTCACGGAACTCAATTATCTAAAAAAGAAGAAGAAGGATACTTTTTTAAACTTTCAAAATATCAAAAATGGATTATTGATCATATTAAAAGTCATCCAAACTTTATTGTTCCAAGATCTTCATATAATGAAATGCTTTCTCGACTTGAAGGAGATGATCTTCGCGATCTTCCAATTTCAAGACCAAATGAAGGCTGGGGAATCGAAGTTCCTGGTAACACCAAATTTGTTATGTACACTTGGTTTGATGCTTTGATTAACTACTACTCTGCTCTAGATGAAAAAACGAAAAAATACTGGCCTGCTGATGTTCATGTCATCGGAAAAGACATCGCTTGGTTTCACACAGTGATTTGGACAATTATGCTACAAGCTGCCGAACTTCCAATTCATAAACAAGTTTATGTGCACGGAATGATTCTCGCTGAAGACGGCAAGAAAATGAGTAAGAGTTTAGGAAATGTGGTTGACCCATTTGAAATGCTTTCAAAATATTCTGTGGACTCTTTCCGTTACTATTTACTTCGAGCCATTCCTGCTCAATCAGACGGAAGATTTTCTGAAAAAGAACTTATCGACAAACATAATGCTGAACTTGGAAATAGTTTTGGAAATCTTATCATGAGAGTTTTAAAACTTTATCTTAAGGCCAATGATCCGCATTTAACTGGTGACAATGTAAAACAAGAAGTTTTCTTTGATGAATATTTCACTAAAATGAAAGAGCATATGGATCATCGTGAACACAACAAAGCTCTTGAAGCACTTTGGGAAGGTGTAAACTCTATGAACCAATATGTGAACACTAAAGAGCCTTGGAAATTAAAAGAAGATAAAGAAGCTCTTCGCGCGGTGGTTTATAACTGTGTCTACTCGATTCATGCAATATCTGTTCTCATGTCGCCATTTTTACCAACAACAGCAAAACTCGCTTTAGAACCAATTGGAAAAGTCGTGACAAGTTTTGAAGAGGTTAAATTTGGTACAAGTTATGATTTAATTGAGCCGCAACCATTATTTCCAAAAATAGAATTGCCTAAAGCTTAATTTTTGTAACTTGTGAGGGCCCATATAGCGGCCCTCACTCTCATTTTCAATTCTTCATCAGTATCTTCGACTTCTTTTATCTTTAACGATTCCATCATGCCAATGATTAGGTTTGGCATTCCAATAATACCAATGACGAGTCTTAAAGCTTGGGATGCTGATATTTTATTAATTTGGTTCGATTCTAAGTAGCTCTTAATTTCATTCGATAATAAGTGAATATGTCTTTGCATATTTTTCTTAGCAAATTTCCCAATAATAGAATCTTTATCAGCTACTTCTTTCATGATCATCAATATAAGACCTCTGTTATTTCTTGAAAAAACGGCAAGTTTAAATAAAAAATCTTCTAGGCCGATTTCTGACGATCTCATTTCTTCTAAATCAAAAATAAATGGAGCATATATTTTTTGCAAGACCTGAGTAAGGAAATCGTCTTTATTTTTAAAATGATAATTAAGCATTCCAAGATTAACATCTGCAACCTTAGCTACTTCGCGAAAGGATACCTTTGAAATACCTAAACGTTTTACAAGATTCACACCAACATCTAACAATTTTTTGTCTAAGTCCCTTGATTTTCTCGACATATCAACCCTTTATAAACCCAATTACTATACAGGCGTATAATTTTCTTGCGGGATTTATTATACGCCTGTATAATAAATAATTATACAGGAGAAAACTATGAAAAATCTAGCTATTATTGCCATCGTCTTATGGATAATTACTATAGGAGTCTTTGCCAAGTTTTTTATCACAGGAAGCACAGAAAAGAGTTCCGATAATCGTACAGCCGTACTGCTTTCTCCAAGTGAGCGAGATTTAGTGCTAGGTGAAATGAGACAACTTTTAAAAACAGTGAATGGAATTATTGTTGGAATGTCAGAGAACAATCAAGTGAAAATGATTGAAGCCGCAGAAAGCTCAGGGATGAAAATGGCCGCAGATGTAAATCCGGCACTGATGGCAAAACTTCCCATAGAATTTAAAAAACTAGGAATGGGTGTGCATGGGGATTTTGATCAATTGGCGCTTGATCTCAAAAAAGGAATGACTCAACAAGAAACACTTAAACGAATGGGTGAAATTACCAACAAATGCTTGGCCTGTCATCAGACCTATCGTTTTCCTAACCAATAAATTTGATTTTTATCAAAAGGGTTTTTTCTAAATTTAATACTTCAGAAAGTTTAGAAAAATCCTCTTGATAAAACACCAGTGCATCTAAGTATTTCATCTCAAATTGCAAAATTTTAAATTCTTCATTAAAATTGAAAAAATAATAACAAAAAGATTCATCACCTGTTTCAAGTTTGTCTTCAACTTCTGCTACTAATACTTTTTTAGGATTATAAATAATTCCAAGATCTAAAATTTGATCATTTGGTTTAATTAAAGAAGCATGAATTTTTTCATCGCCACTAAAAAATATACTTTGATTAAAAAGTAATTCTTTCTGATTTAAAACGATCCCCTTGCCTTCAATAATTTTCAAATACCGCATCTTACTTTCAAAGATTGAAAAATCGTTATCAGAATTCACTTTGGCCATACTGACTCGAAAATCATAACCTCCTGCAGAAAAACCAGAAGAATCGGGATAGATATCTAGTTGATATGTGATTCCTAGTCCATTTTTCCATGGCCCTGGGATGAGAGTTTTAAATTGAATCAGCTTCATTAACACCTTTTTCTACATTCTTATGACAAAAAAGAACTACTCATAAACTATACTACATTTGAAAAAATAGGTGAAATGTATGAGTGAATCCATAAGTCTAAAGCTTTTAGAAAAATACAATGTTCCAGGCCCAAGATACACCAGTTATCCAACTTACCCATCTTGGAAAGGAATCATTCCTGATAGATGGTTTTCTCATTTTAAAAGTAGCTTGCACGAAGATAAAACCCTTTCCATTTATATTCACGTTCCATTTTGTGAAATACTTTGTGCATTCTGTGGTTGCACCAAGGAAATTACCAAAGATTATTCAAAAGCTTCTCCCTACATCGAAGCTCTTCACAAAGAGTTTAAATTTTATGAAGAAATGCTACCTGAAGGCGTAAAGGTTTCAGAAATTCATTTTGGTGGTGGTTCACCTTCATGGCTAAAACCAAGCGAATTAAAGTTATTATTAGAGCCGATTTTGAATTCTAAAAAATTGATTTTTGATCCAAATTTTTTAGAGCAATCAATTGAAATGGATCCAAGAACAACTACTGAAGAACATTTTAAAGAATTAAAAAAATTAGGCTTCAATAGAATTAGTATGGGTATTCAAGATACCAACGATACCGTCTTAAAAGCTATCAGAAGAGAGCAACCATTAAGCTTAGTCACCAATGTTGTGAACAATTTAAAAAATAATGGCATTGAACTATTTAATATGGATTTAATTTACGGTTTACCATTTCAAACCGTTGAAACTTTCACCCAAACAATTAATGACATTTTAGTATTTAGACCGACTCGAATTGCATTATACAGTTATGCCCATGTACCAAGCTTAAAACCTGCTCAAAAAATATTAGAAAAAAGTGGTCTACCAACTGCAAAAGAAAAAATGATGATTCAAGAAAGTGCAAGAAAGCAGTTAGTTGAAAATGGTTATGTGGAAATAGGAATGGACCACTTTGCACTTAAGTCAGATACTTTGTATCAATCCTATGCCAAAGGCGAACTTCATCGAAATTTTATGGGCTACACAGTTCAAAAATCAAAAGTGTTATTAGGCCTAGGTCCTTCTAGTCTCTCTGATTCTTGGACGGCATTTTCTCAAAATGCTAAAGAATATAAAACGTGGCGTGAAAAAGTTTTAGCTGACGGACATGCAATCATTCATGGCCATGAATTAAAAACAGAAGACTTAAGTCGCAGACAAAATATCTTAGATTTAATGTGCCACTTTGAAACCAAAATTTCATTTTCACAATTGTCTGATTTTCAAAATAATTTACTTAAGACTTTATCTGATGATGAACTGATTGTTTTAAAAGACGATCAAATAAAGGTCACTGAAAATGGAAAGCAATTCATCCGAAATATTTGTATGACATTAGATGAATCTTTTAATAAAGGTGAAAATAAAAATATTTTCTCACAAACCGTTTAAAGATTATTAATCCAATTTAAATAAGCACTATAATCATCATCAGAAATTTGAGAACTTGGATCTGGGGGCATATTTCCTCCCATATTCTTCAAACGATAAACCAATTTAGAAGTATTAGGATTTCCACGAACGACAAGTCCTGCATTTACCCATTGAGAACTGGTTATGTAAGAGCTCCAACTTCCATGACAAGAAAAACATTGTGATTGCATTGAACGATAAACCAAATGCAATCTTTGGCCTTCAGCTGTGGATCGATCAATGGGACTTTGAGAATACTGGCCAACATCATTTGATTGACTATTATAATCTTGTCCACAACTAAAAAGTACCAGAGTAATCAATAGTAAAATGAAATATTTTTTCATTTTTAAATATCCAAAGTGGCCAAGACTTCTACTTCGTCATCGACACCAATTTCTAAATACTTTGCTTCTTTTAATTTGAATTCTGTAACGGCTTTCACTTTAAAGCTTGCTTCTAATTTATTTTCACCAACTTTTTTATAAGTAAAGTTAATCATCTTTTTTACATCTCTTACGGTTAACTCTCCAGTGCCTTTTCCATCCACTGCTTTCACATTAGTTAATGTAATTTTAGAAAACTTTTCAACTTCCAAATGCTTTTTAAAGTGCTCATCACGAAGATCAATTCCTGTTGCAAAATCTTGAACTTTTAACCAAAGTTGATCAGAACTAAATCCTGCTCCATCTTTTTTTACTTCCCCCCTCACCTTGAGATTTTTAGCTTCAAAACTTCCTGCTGGTGAAAGAGAGACTTTTACGATTAATTCATGTGAAAAAGCATGGAAGCTTCCAAAAAATGCTCCTATAAAAATAATCTTTTTAAAATTCATATAATGCTCCTATGGTCCAATATGTTCCAGGATTTGGAAAAATTTTTCCCATCCTTGTTCTGATTGATAAACTATAAACTTTGAATTTTGTTTGTAAAAAATATCCTAAGCCAAGCAGTCGATCTCTTTCAAACTCATAATTACCTGCTGGTAATTCCCAATCTCCTACACGATACATGATTGGTAAATCTAAACCAACCCAGACATTTTTAGATAATCCCTTATAGTAAAAACCCAATCCTGAATTAATCGATCTTACTCCAACCGATGATTGCTGATAAGTCGTTCCTTGAGTTAAAGAACTGATTGAAGAACTTCCCTCTACATAGCTTCCTTCGACTGAAAACTCATAGCGGGCATTTTCTGTTTTTAAACCGATACCAATGCCTGATCCAATATTCGTCGCCAAAAGAGCGTATTTAGAATTAGTACTTTTGTTAATTAAGTAAACTCGATCTTGCCAGCTGACCATCTCTGCAAAAATATACATTGAGTTTTGATAGTCTTCATCGGAGTCGATTTTGACTTTTTCACTTAGTAAGTCTTGAACTTGCTTTATATCAAGATTTCCTACACCAACCTTTCTCGACAGATCAAGGAATCTCTCTGAGGATACTTTAAATTTCTGTCTCTCTGTCTCTGAAGTATAGACACTTGATTTTAAAAAGAGAGATGCATATAAAAAAGATAATTTATAATAATAATACGGTAACTTTGTGCCTGAGAAAAATGAAGAATTCAGTTCATTCTTCTTGTCTTGCAAAACGGCTTCATGGTTTTGCTTATTAAAATTTATGATCAAATTTCTGTAAATCTCAATAGATTCTTTAAGTTTTTCACGTCTCTCAAAACTAATCGCTAATCTTTCAAGCGCTTCAGGGTCTTTTTTTAATTCATCTTCGTTCTCATCATATATGTCTTCGACAAGTTCCATCTGATTTTTATCTAAAGCCATTTGCATTTTTCGACTGACTTCACCTGCATAAACAGAACTGTTTAAAAAGATCATCACAATAAAAAATTCGAAAATTATTATTTTACTAAGCATATTTAAAACCACAAATGAGTTTGAGCCAAGAAATCCCAACGATCTTTTGTACTACTAGTTCTTGAAAAATTTCTTGTATTATATAGATCAAACTTTAATTCCACTTTGCTTATTGGAAAAATCTGTAAACTAGGCCCGAATCTCACTTTATAACTTTTATCAGAAGATTTTTTGTAATACTCAATGTTGTTAATCAAATAAACTCCACGATTGAATTTTATATGATTTTGAAATAGAGAATAATACTCTTTATTTTTTGAACCAATAATTGGTGCAAATTTATCTGACCTTCCAAACTCAAACAAAAGACTGGCTCCATCTCCAAAGCCTGATCTTAAATGAACTGCATAGGATTGATTTTCTAAAAAATCATTTTTTTGACTCAGAAGAGAAAAGCCTAAACGATTTTTCTCAAAAATTGTCGCTTCAAAAATAGAACTTGCTCCCACTGCTCTTAAATTAGATGCTTGAGCAAGATTTCCTACAAACGGGTTTAATGCAAATTCATAACTTTCACCTGAAATATGCAACAACAATCCATGGGCTTGATCATTCATAGTTAGTTGTGTTGTGGTTCTACTATAAGCTGTATGCTCAGCAACTCTTATTCCAAAAGCCTTATCCATTAATCCGGCATAAATTCCAAACTGAGAATTAATTTTCCAACCTAAATAATGTTCTCTTGAACGATATTTCTCTATGTCGTTTGCCTGAGAAGTATTTTGTTGAGCTCTAGGAATTGGAGCGTAGCCAAAAGTAAAACTTGATAAAAACTGATCTCTTTGACCAAACTTCAAAACAACATTCGCATCAGCTTGCATATGAATAAATTCATTTTGTTCATTATTTTCGCCAAAATTTCTTTTTAAAAATAACCCTCGATACATAACAGAAGGGCGAAAGAACTTATTCTTTGCTTCTTTAAAAAAGAAACCTGATTCTTTGGCAATTAATTCCTCTGGCTTTGAATTATTGTAAAAACCACGGGAACTGATCAATGTTGCCCCTACCGCACGTCCATAATCATTTATGGGACCGTTTCCGAGCGGATTATAATGACAAGTCTGACAAGAATTGTATCCATGTCCTATAAAATTGGGATAAGCTTGAACATTATCTATAAAAATAAGTAGAAAAAATAAAACAAAAAAAGTTTTCAATTTTTTATTTCCATAAAAATTTAATATTTATAAAGAATATAACAGAAATCATCTTTTCTAAAACTTTTTAATTCTAAAGCATAACAGTCGGACATCGAACAATTTTTTCCCTTCATTTCAAAAGTCTCTAAATTTGATAAAATTTAGCTGATTTCGTTGACTTTTATCATAAAGGAAATTTTTTTATGAATTGGTTTTTTTGGACATTTTATCTTTTGGCCAATATTTATTTTTTACAAGAGTCTCATGCATCGACTACAACAAAGGCGAACAGACTCTATTCACGACTCAATGGAGTCGCCCCAAGTAAAGAGAGACTTGATGAAATGAAGGCAATGATTGCAGCTAATAACCCTAAGGGTGCTGCTTTAAAGGCCATTGAAGACAAGCATTTTTATAATACATTTTTGAAAAACTGGTTAAAAAATTGGTCAAATGTTGAAAGAACCTCTCGAGTCCCTTTAAATGATTACGTGGCTACGGCTATTGGAATGATTCGCGACGATATTCCTTTTGACCAAGTACTCTATGGAGATCATCTTTATATAGGAAGTACAAATGCAGTCACTCTAACTCCCTATAGCAAAACAGATAACAAGCACTATGAAGAGATTGAACGAAATCGTTTGATATTAAAAGATGTACTCGTCAAAGTTTCTCAATCTCAAACGACTGGCATTACCGATACCGCTGGTGTTTTAACAACGCGAGCTGCGGGTAGTGCATTTTTTTCAGCCGGAACCAATAGAAGAATGACACGATTTACTTTCATGAATTACTTATGCAGAGACTTTGAAGCAGTTCATGATGTCAATGTTCCAGATTATCACGTCAGACGAGATGTTGAAAGAAATCCTGGAGGAGACAGCCGAGTTTACAAAACACAATGTGTAGGTTGTCACGCAGGCCAAGATGCCCTAGGTGGAGCTTTTGCCTATTTTGATTTTGTAAACAATGAAGTGAAATACACCCCTGGAGTAGTTGTTGCGAAAATAAACAAGAATAACAAATACAATGAAGGTTGGGTTACGACTGATGATTCATTTGAAAATCTTTGGGCCGATGGACAAAATGCCAATCTTGGTTGGCCTGAAGTCAGAAGTGGAAATGGAGCCAGACAACTTGGGATGATGATCGCTAGATCCCGCGCCTTTTCAGAGTGTATGGCATTTAGAACTTACGAAGCTGTTTGCTTTCATCGTCCAAATACGAAATTTGAAAGATCAGAAATAAAGCGCCTGGCTGATCTCTTCCAGCAAAATGAGAACTACAACATGAAAAACTTAATTACAGAGACAGCTGTTAGCTGTTTAGGAGAATAAAATGAATCTAAAAGATCACACTCCTAAAATAAAAATTTATACTTCTATTACTCTTTTAATTGTAGTTTTACTTTCTTTCAACCAGTGTGTGGTAAAAAATCTTAGTAAAACCAACAGTAAATCTTCAATTGGTGTAAGCGCTCCCCCACCTGGAGATAGCGACACACCTGATATCGATGCAGAAAAAGAGCTTCCAGATAATTTAACTTTGCCGGCGATGAATCTGCCTGAAACAGAAATTGTCGATGTGGGGGTTAAAAACTTTGACCAAATAAACCAAACAATGTCTGAACTCACCGGAGTTAGTACGGGCGAAACTAATGTGGCCAGAGTTTTTACTGAAGTTGAATATCAATTGCCAAGTGATAACAACATCAAAACTTTTCAACCATCTCATCAAGTAGCTATCACAAAACTCGCTGCTGAATACTGTCATGTGCTCATGGAGAATGCGACACTGAGAAGTCGAATTTGGCCTAACGTAAATTTTTCAGACACACCCGTGAGAGTTTTTTCAAGTACAAACAAAGGATCAGTTATTGATACGACCCTACTTCACTTTTTAAAAGGCGAAGAAGGTGATCAAGTCGTAAATCTCAATACGACAACGACCACGACAACACCAAGTTCGGTTACAAGCCTACAAGCGTTTACTCAAACTGCTTATACTGTGACAAGAGCTCGATGCATCAGCTGCCATAGAAACTCAGTCAATCCATTTCATGCTTCAGATAGTGCTCAAGTTGCTCACGATTCATTAATCAATGGAGCGAAAGTAGATTTGGTCACTCCTGCTAATTCAAGATTGGTCACAAAGCTTAGAAATGATCGCCACAACTGTTGGTCTGACTGTAATGCCAATGCCAATGAAATGCAAAATCAAATACAACAATGGAAAACGCTTATCGCTCCTACTTCATCTACCACTTCAACTCAAATGATTCAAACCAGTCTAAAAAATGAATTTTTATCATTGCTTGATTCGTTACTAGTTGGCGAGGATGTAAATAATAGTGCAAACACCAGAAAAATAATGAAAGGCTTATGCATTGGCGCACTCGCTAATGCCCAAAATATGATGCTTTAAAAAAATAGGAAATAAACATGAGTGATAAAAAAGAAAAAAACTTATTAGAACACCTTAACCAGCATCAAATGAAATCTCGTAGAGATTTCTTATCTCAAGGAATGCTAGCGGGATTAAGTTACGTTTTTGTTCCAAGTGTTCTAAGTATGTTGCATTCAAATTTAAGCTACGCACTTGAATGTGGATCAAGCACACAAATGACTTCAAATCGAATTCCTATTTTAATCATCGATCTAGCTGGTGGTGGTAATATTCCAGGCTCTAATATTATGGTTGGAAAAGCAGGTGGCCAATTAGATTTTATTAACAGTTATGAATCTCTTGGATTACCTTCGAGCATGCATCCTCGAAATGCCGCTCAAACAAATAACGAAATGGGATTAGTCTTTCATGCTGACTCAGCATTACTCATGGGAATGAGGCAAACAGCTTCAGTAAACACACGAGCAAAAACTGATGGTGGGATCTTTTGCGCAATCTCTAATGATGATACTGGAAATAATCCTCACAATCCAAGTTATTGGCTTGCTAAAGCTGGAGCGACAGGAGAACTTGCTACTCTCGCAGGTACAACGAACTCAGAGTCAGGTGGAAATTCAGCTATTCCAATGGATTCAAAAATTGCCACGATGAGACCGGTTATTATTAATCGACCTCAAGACGCTTTAAGCTTAGTCAATATTGGAAGACTAGGAACTCTCTTTGGGACTGACAAATCTGAAAAAATCATCAAATCAATTGAAAAATTATCTGAATCAAAGATCAGACAACTTTCTAATAAATCTCTTCCTGATCAAATTAAAGATTTGATGAGTTGCGGTTATATTCAATCAAAAGATATCTTAACAAAATTTTCAACCACTAATATTGATGCATCTATGGATGCTCAAGTTAGGACAACTTTTAACGATCTCAACAATGGCAATCAAAGAAAATTTGCCACCATGGCAAAATTAATTCTCGATGGTTATATCGGAGTTGGAACTGTAGAAATGGGGGGATTTGATTATCACACCAATGAAAGAGCTACTGGTGAAGCAAGAGATCTTGAACTTGGAAATCTTATCGGTCGAGTTTTAGAACTAGCTAGTTTAAAAAGAAAAAATATCATGATTTATGTTTTCACCGATGGTGGTGTATCCGCTAGCGGCGCAGTCGATGAAAGCGTTGGTGGTAGAGGAAAAATACCTTGGGCCGGAGACAGTTCATCGAGATCATCAAGCGCCATGTTTATTTATCGAGATGCTGGTCGCGCACAACTTAGAAGAGCCAACCGAAGGCAAATTGGCCATTTTAACGATAATGGTGGTGTTGTTTCCAATGCCAATCTTATCAGCAATTCTGTAACCAATCTTTCTAAAGCAGTCGTGGCAAATTATCTTGCCTTAAGTGGCGATGAAGGAAAACTGGTTAATGTTGTTGGAGACAATATTTTCGGTGGAAGTATTGATGATTATTTATTTTTTAACAAAATCATTTAGGAGTTCATTTTGAAAAGGTCAACTAAATATAAAATTCTATCCATTTCGACCATAGCGACCATGCTTTTAACATACAACCAATGTATGGCACCCAAAAGAACCAATTCCAAGAATGGATTAAACTTTAGTGAAAACGGGGTCTCATCTACAGCTCAACCAGCCTCAAACGCCAACTCTGTTCAAGCATTTAAAGATACTCTTTATCCAGTTACTACGGCTCGCTGTGTTTCTTGTCACGGCACTAGCCAATCTCCCCTACATGCCTCTAGCAATTTACAAATCGCTCATGATTCAATTGTTAATAATTCAAAAGTAGACTTTGTAAATCCTGAAAACTCTCGGATGGTATTAAAATTAAAAAATGATCGGCACAATTGCTGGTCTGATTGTAACAGTAACGCTACGGAAATGTTAAACAAGATAAGAGAATGGAAGCTATTGATGCCTGTAGCGCAATCAAGCACCACCTCTTCTTTAACGACAAAAGAATCATTAAGCTTTTCCCAAATACTAGACCCCAAAAACCAATCTAGCCAAGACACTATTTATCTAATGGCAGAAAGTGGATCATTAAAAACCCCCATGGTTAAAACAACTGTTGGAAATACAACCTATATCACCATACCAGAAGCAGGAAGTGCTGCAAAAGCTTCTACGGCAACAGATAGTGGAACCGCTAACTTTTCAATTAAAGTTAATCGCTCTGATTATTATAAAATTTTTCTTTTAGTTTCTTCTCCTGACACAGGCTCAGATTCAATTTTTGTCAAAGCTGCGAACTCTGATTATAAAGAATTTCAAACGGGAGTTTCGACAGATTTTGTTTGGAAAGAAGTCAAACATACAACCAGCAATATTGAATCAATTTTCTATATTCCAGGTGATAAAGAGTATCAAATTGAATTAAAGCAAAGAGAAGATGGAATAAAAATTGCCAAGATCGCCGTAAGCAGCGATCCGAGCTTTGCTCCTTTTGGAAGTGGATTTTCCAATAAGGCAACTCTCTCAATGCCTATTTCAGATATTAGTGGTGTTGCGGGAAGTGTATTTGAAATCGATATCGAAGATTATGATAGTTTTAGTTATAAATTTACAAATCCTAGAATAAAAACCTCTCAAAACTTGAAAGTTAAAAATTTAAAAGTGCTCGTCAATCGCTCTTACAATCCTCAACATTCAACTTATACGATTGTCAATAAAACGATTACTTCTGGGGATTCTTCCCTTTCTCCCTACTCTATGATCGTTTTAAAAGATAAAGGAAACGATGCGGATTACTTTAGTTTTAGCTTTGAAGTTCTCGAAGAAGTAAAATGAAAAACAAAAGATTCATTTGTTTTATCACACTCGTTTTTACAATTGCGATTGATCTATATTCGAAATTTGTTTTTGGGAAAACTAGCACTCACTACCTAAACCAAGGTTTTATTTTTGGGTCTCTTCAAGAACTGCCAAAAAGCCTCACTCTTGTTACTCTTTCAACAATTGGTGGCATCCTCACCTTTTTATACTTCATCTTTCTCATTGTTTTACCTGAAAAACTTTTTAAGTTTAAATTGGGTTTGAGTCTTTTAGTTGGTGGAATACTGGGAAATGTTATCGACCGAGCTATGCATGGAGGAACAACAGACTTTATTCCTTTTTCCATCTCTTCTTTTTCAATCGTGTTTAATATAGCCGATTTACTTCAATGGATCGGTGCTTGTTTTATTATTTATGAATTAATTACTAAAGATAAATATCTTTGGTTTCCCGACAATCAAAGAAGTTTTGGACTTATTAATCCCAAAGAACAAATTAAATTTTCAGTTAAGTTAGCGATCATTTCTTTTTCATCTATTTTAGTTTTAGGAATTTTTTCACTTTCATTTTTAACGTTAACTTTAAAAGAATTTCACGCCTATCAATTTTCAACTATACTCGCTTTTCTTTACAGTTTTATCAGTATCGGGATTTTCTTTACTTTACTCGTTTTTGGAGCGGGACTCTTTCTCTCTCAAAAAACGTCCGGGCCATTATTTGCCTTTGAAAAATTTGTAGAAGACTTACTCGCCGGACAGCGCCGAACATTAAAATTACGCGAAGGTGATAACTTTCGACACTTTGAAGAAGTCGCTCAAAAGCTTTTAGACTATTTCAAATCTAATGATCCTAAATAGCCAAAACCACAAAAAATAGGCACTTTAGAGAGATAAATTTGAATAAATTCAGTTTAAACAGAATATTTATTCGATGGTAATTGAATACTTAAATCTTTGAAATAAAACTAAATATGGATTTCCCCACTTAATAAAAGGCCTTTAAACTTCAACTTAAGTTAAAATTATGTCTATGGATGAAGAAAATCTAATTTTAGTAGAGCAAGGCCTGGTTGATCTTATAAAAAAATATAAGAAAAACTTGCGTGAAGGTGATCTTGAACGGGCCAAAGCCGCACAAGACGCTAAAGCCGCCATTCGAAAGATTATTTTATCTGTCGCAATCAAGGGCGACATATTAGATATTGTTCCCATCATTGAAGAACAGAAAGGTGCTGGGTTTCAAATCGTCGACTGTAATAAAAAAACTATCATTTATTATTCTTAAAATTCATGTTCAACCCTCTAAAAATTTAATATAATCATCTAGAAATTAAAGAGGGGGAATTATGTCTTTACTTGATCAAGTGACTGAAGATATTAAAAAAGCAATGTTTGCCAAAGATAAAGATGCGCTCGATGCTCTTCGCGCCTTAAAAAGTGCTTTAATAGAAAATAAAACTGCCAAAGCTCCAATTGCTGAATTAGATGTTGCCATTAAATGTGTAAAGAAATTAAAAGATTCTCTAGAAGCTTTTCCAGAGGGTCATGACATTCGAATTAAAACAGAAAAAGAAATTCAAATTCTATCTCCATACATGCCAAAGCAACTCTCAGAGACCGATGTGAAAAATTTGATTTCTGAAATTATAAAAGCTCAGCCTGGTGCCAATGCTGGATTAATTATGAAAGAATTGTCTCCAAAAATTAAGGGGCAATTTGATGGAAAGCTTGCTTCTGAGTTAGTTAAAAACGCTTTAAGTTAGTTTTTACATTTCATGATTATCGGATAATGGTCACTGAAAACTTCCAAGTACCCTCGATAATATTGAGCAATAGTTAATTGATTAAGAAAGACTCTTCGCTTTAGCCGATCAGTTCTTGATTGAATTTCAAAATCATCGTTTTCGATTTTTCCTTTTTTGACTACCTTAAAAGACTCGAGCTCTTTTTTAAATTTAGTAAGAAATTGATCCATTTTCAATTTAGCAGCATCAGATAATGGAAAATCAAGCTTGGTCGTTTCTGAATCGGTATCTCCATCAAAGTCCCTTTCTAATCCCTCATTTCCTTTCGTTACAGAATCAGAAAAAGGGAATGACTTCCACATTGAATATTTTTTATCAAAAAGTTTTCCAATGGCCTCATTTTGATAATAATAAACTTTTCCCTCGTCACAATTTTTAAATTCAACATCATTCATCAAAAAATGATCATAGGAATTAGCTTTGCCTTCTGTTTCTTCATTTTTACTATTGGTTTTTAAAGTTGAAAGCGAAGTTGGATCTTTTATTTTTAAAACATAATCAGGAAGTTCTTTAACCAAAGTATTCCAGTAATCTAATTCATAATTTAAATTTGTATCAGCAGAATAAATTAAATTATTTGCAGAATATTTTTTCTTATATCGCTTCATGAAATCAACGATCACTTTTATTTCTGCAAACCTAGCAAAATTCACTTCATCAACACCTGCACCAATCTCGTTAACATTCTCTACATTAAAAATATTATTCAACAGATCAGCTTTTTCTTCGTCTGAACCAGAATAGTTATAAACAACATGCGATGTTAATAAAGAATAAATTTTTGTAGCAGATTTGAATGTAGCTAAAAAAGGTCTTCTAGAAAAATAAGAAGAAAAATCCTTCCCCATAAAGTTTGCTTGTAGTTTTACTAAGCAAGCAACTGGAGTTATCCCCTTACTTCTTTCATAATCTCGACAATAAGGATTTTCAACTAACATAACTTTATTTGCGCGATAATAAAAACCTGAATACTCTTCCACTGAACCATCTAGAGCAGAGTCGCCTCTTGGTGATAAAATTAAAGACCAAGAACTATCAAGTTTTTTTAGTTCAACAAGAATTTTTAAATAACCAGGAGAGCGGTACAGCTTTGGTGCTTCTACAATATCTTTTTGCAATTGAGCCAACTTCTCTTTTAAAAGCATGAGGTCTCTGGTGCTGGTTGTGACTTTAATTTTTTCTTTAGTTTCTAGAATCATTGCTGGAGCATTTTGAATAAATTCTAAAATCTGATCATTCACGACTTTATCTCTTCCAATAGTCGAAAGAACTTCTTGAACTGAGATTAAATCAAACTCATTCATCATTTTAGCCACAAGCTCATTATCTTTATAAAGAGTTTTAGAAGTACCAGGATGAAGAAGATTATAATTGGCGATGACCAAATCAGAATTCTTTAAACCTTTTTTAGTAATAGTTTGATCAGTAGAAAAATGTAAATAACTTGCCTGACAATCAGTTGGAAATTGATTTTTGATAATATAATTTTTTACGTTCAAACATTCTTCAATGGATGCTTCGATTTTTTCTTGGTCATCACCTGAGACAGATGGACCAACAAGCATCGAGCCTTGAGCGCTAAAAGCGATTAACGTGAATATAAAAAGAAATACTTTAAAACTGATTTTTTTTATCAAGCAATCGCCCATGTTTAAGTTTGAACTAATACTACCAATTAAAAAAACTAATTATCAAGTTTTCAGCGATCCGTAACCTGTTGAAACCACGAAATTAACCAAAAATTAACAAAAATTTCTCACTAAAGTAAAACACAGCTTTAGACGATAAATAAAGTGATAATTTGTTTTCTTAAACAAGAGGATTGTTATGTTAAGAATTTTACTAGGCCTACTCCTTTCCATCAATCTGTGCTACGCATCAGGAACCGTTAAATTAGTCGATTACTTAGTTAATGGTGCAGGTGTGGTTGAATTACTTGGAAAACATGGAATTAAAGGCCAAGATGCTCAACAAGTAAAAAGTTATGTTAATAGTGCTTTAATCGCTCTTAATTCCAAAGGAAAGAGCTTAACCAAAGAAGAACTGCGAAGTGTTCTTGCCACGTTGCCAGTTACTGGACAAGATGCAACTGTCAGAAAAGAACTACAACTTCTTTTAGAAAAATCTGAAACAGAAATTAAAAAAGAAGATATCGTAAAGGCCGTTAACAATATTATTTATCTGGCAAATCGACATGGTAAATCTGTTATCGTGACATGTTCAGACTGCGTAAACGAATCTTTAGCAAAAAATGGATTCAAGTTTACAGTTGAAGCAGTTAAAAATGCTAAGTCACAAGAACTTCTTCAAAATGTCATTCCGAATAATCCTAAAGAACTAAATTCTTTCATCTCAGCGAGAATGAGAAGATTAGGTTTGGGAGATTATTCAAAAGTATCACCTACTGAAGTTGCACCAACGGAAGAAAAATCTCTAGCTTTATTTTTAGCACTCGCGGAAAGTGGTTCTAAAGATCAAAAAGACATGATTGCCGCAATCAAAAGAGTTTCAACCACTAATGGTAAAGTAAATATCATTGATCCAAAAAACACTCATAAATTTTGGAGAGAAATGTCAGATGATATGTCTCCTGAAACAATGCAATCTTGGACCAAAACTCTTAATGATGTTGCTGTCATCAGAGAGAAAGAAGGATTAACAGCGGAAGAAGCTTTCTATAAAACATTAAAAGATAAAGCTGATAAAAATCCCGAACTACAGTCTACGTATAAAGCACTCAAAGAAAAAAGATGTTTCTTTAAATAAAAAAAACCCTCGAAATGATCTGTACCCCATTTTTGGGACAAAAAATAAAAAGCCCATCTATAATCTAGATGGGCTTTTCTTTTTAAGGAGTACAGAATATGAACCAATTAACCGACTATCAAAGACGGAAACTTC
>Ga0172367_10001516_pt1 | contig 33381 bp, 33 predicted proteins | sample Lak10m_FD_114542 | JGI IMG/M metagenome (GOLD analysis project Ga0172367, IMG submission 114542) | Freshwater microbial communities from Kabuno Bay, South-Kivu, Congo - kab_022012_10m | ecosystem: Environmental > Aquatic > Freshwater > Lake | place: Democratic Republic of the Congo: South-Kivu...
GGAAGCTTCGATCATCATTGATAATACGGGTGCGCTGGAGAGCTATCGGCATGCGTGGTATTCTCCGGTTAAGTTTCCGGAAGACGAGTGGCATTTTATTGCTATGACATGGCAGGGATACCCCCAGGGTGTTGTGACCATTTATTTCGATGGAGAGATGAAAGGTCAAAAATCGTATGATCAAAATTATGATGATGGACGACCTTTGTTCGAAACGTATTCTGTGGGGTATCGGCCTGGTGCGTGGTTAGGTGAGATGAAGGGCGGGCAGGATTTGCGTCCTGCCACAGACATGTCGCTTGCGCGCGGGGGGATCAAGATCCGAGATTTACGATTTAAGAAAAGATGCTTATCAGCCGGTGAAATTAAAGATATGATCTTAGAAAGTTCTACGCCATAAGAATATCCTTAATCTAAGGTTTTGTTTCTTAGGCCGCCTGAAAAGTGCCTTCTTCAAACAGCTTGTTTGTTTTCTTTGGCATATATGCTATCCTTTATAAGGATCCCAAGAATGCTTTTTAAGGATATTTTCTAAAAACTTGCCAAGAATAAAAATCAGCTATCTCCAGGAGAAAGAATGAGAAAAATATCTTTGATCGCCGCAGCGGCCTTTTGTTTAGTCGTCAGCATCGCATTTTCTGGTTTTGCACAAAGTCAGGAAGACCCCTTAAAAGCCTTTAGCCGAAATGCTAAGGCTTCTGCGCTTCAGCCAGGGCAAGGGCTTGAGCCATTGCCGGATATGATGCTTTACGACGTTTATCCGGACATTCTTCGACCGGATATTTCTGTGGATCCCCAGCTGGAAGCCAATTTTCCGCCTTTGTTAAAGCCCGTATCGCGCATCGTAAGCTCATCGCCTGTATGCCCGGGAACTCCTACAGTTACATATGGCGATAAAACGTACGATACGGTTTTGATCGGTACGCAGTGCTGGCTCGTCCAGAGTCTAGATATTGGAACCAAGATCCCTGGAGCTCAAGACCAGAGCAACAACGGTACGGTTGAAAAATATTGCTATGACAATAATGACGCAAATTGTGCAACTTATGGCGGGTTATATCAATGGGCTGAGGCGGTCCAATATCTAAATGGTGCTACCAATACGGTCAATTGGAGCCCTGTGCCTTCGAATCATGTGCAAGGCCTCTGTCCGTCGGGATGGCATATTCCCACCAACGCCGAATGGGGAACCTTGATGAATTATTTGGGCGGGATAACCGTCGCGGGCGGGAAGCTTAAAGAAGCTGGGCTTTTGCATTTTGCCTCTCCTAATACTGGCGCCACAAATGAAAGCGGATTTACGGCTTTACCAGGCGGTATTCGTTGGCACACGGGGTTATTTTATTATCTGACAAAAGATGCAAACCATTGGACCATATCTTCGGGCGCCAACCCTAACACCGATGCTTATTACGGGGGAGCCACGTATAGCATAGCTGCAGCGACTAATGGTCAATTCCAGAAAGTGGAAGGGCTGTCGGTGCGCTGTCTTAAGGATCTTGTCCCAAGCGTTTCCATTGCTGCATCCGCAAATCCTGTCTATGCCGGGACAACGGTCATCTTTACCGCAACGCCAGTGAATGCAGGGACTTCCCCAAGTTATCAGTGGAAGGTCAACGGTGTCAATGTCGGGACCAATAATGTGACCTACTCTTATGTTCCTTCCCATGGGGACAATGTTGTTTGCGAAATGACGCTTAGCGGCGGCGGAACAGCTATTTCCAGCACGATCACTATGACCGTTTATACAACGGGAGTTGCCTGCGCTTCGACCCCGACGGTTACTTATGGCGATAAGATTTATAACACTGTTCAGATCGGCACGCAATGCTGGCTTAGAGAGGATTTGAATATCGGAACACGGATCAACAATAGCGTTTCACAAACAAACAACGGAACAGTGGAGAAATATTGCTATGGCGATCTGGATGCCAACTGCAATACATATGGCGGGCTTTATCAATGGAACGAAGCCATGGGTTATGTCACGACCGAGGGTGCGCAGGGGATCTGTCCAGCTGGTTGGCACATCCCGACCAAGGCCGAAACAGAAACCCTTTCAGCTTCTTTAGGCGGGGACAATGTCGCTGGAGGCAAGATGAAAGAAGCGGGATTGGCCCATTGGAAAACGCCGAACTACGGCGCCACCAACGAAAGCGGATTTACAGTTCTTCCGGGCGGATATAGTTATCGCTATAATCAGTCGCCGGCTTTCTATTATTTAACGCAGTATGGGTATTTTTGGACAACGACCATGGGTGCGACGATCAATGATGCGTGGTATCGCGGCTTTTCCTATGCGTTATTCAATATGAGCGTTGTGCAGAGTTATAAGACGACAGCTTTTTCGATCCGGTGTCTTAAAAATTCCTCAACAGTTCCTTCAGCTCCAACCGTTTTGACCGGTAAATTCGGCCTTTTCAGCAGCTGGGTCAATCTCTCTTGGACAGCGCCGTCTAGCAACGGTGGATCGCCCATCATGGATTATCTGATCGAATACAAACAGGTTTCTTCGCCAACCTGGACAGTTTTTTCTCATGCGCCTTCAGCGAATACGACGGCAACCGTGACAGGCCTGACTTACGGCAATAGCTACGATTATCGCGTGAGCGCTATCAACGCTATTGGCACAGGGCCTTCCGTCGCTATTACCGCGCCATCGCAGGTAACTGGGGTCGTGGCCACGCCAGGCAACGGTCAGGTAACGCTAAACTGGACTGCTCCCAATAACGGCGGCTCACCTCTGACAAATTATATGATCCAATATAAGCTGGCCGGAACAACGACCATTCTCTCGACAACGATCATTCCTGCTGACCTCACGACAAAAACGATCACAGGCCTGACTAATGGCGTCAGCTATGATTTTCAGGTTAGGGCTTTTGGTTCAAGTGCGGGCTCGTGGTCTGTAGTCACAAGTTCGATGCCCATCGGTGCTCCAGTGGCTCCTGCCAACCTTGCAGGGGTTTTTGGCCTTTTCAGCAGCTGGGTCAATCTCTCTTGGACAGCGCCGTCTAACAACGGTGGATCGCCCATCACGGATTATCTGATCGAATACAAACAGGTTTCTTCGCCAACCTGGACAGTTTTTTCTCATACGCCTTCAGCGAATACGACGGCAACCGTGACAGGCCTGACTTACGGCAATAGCTATGATTATCGCGTGAGCGCTATCAACGCTATTGGCACAGGGCCTTCCGTAGCTATCACCGCGCCATCGCAGGTAACTGGGGTCGTGGCCACGCCAGGCAACGGTCAGGTAACGCTAAACTGGACTGCTCCCAATAACGGCGGTTCACCTCTAACAAATTATATGATCCAATATAAGCTGACCGGAACAACAGCGATTCTCTCGACAACGATCATTCCTGCTGACCTCACGACAAAAACGATCACAGGCCTGACTAATGGCGTCAGCTATGATTTTCAGGTTAGGGCTTTTGGATCAAGTGCGGGCTCGTGGTCAAGTGTGGTAAGTCAGGCACCAACTACGCCTTAGCGCTGTGATGCAAAGATGGGCCTTTTTGAATGTCGTGCCATTTGTTTATTCTCGCTGCAGAATATTCCCGCTTCAGAAATCCTTTCCTATTTGTTTTTTTTCGATATAATATGTTTGCAATTTGAGTGCCCAGATAATAAATCTTAAATAAGGAGGAAAAGATGTTTTCGCTGCAGTTTCGTTTGTGGTTAATGATGACGGTTTTGTTCGGCATCATTTACGCGGTCATTGTTATGGCTGGCCAATACATGGGGGTTAGTAATTTTTATTTTTATCTTGGGATATCGGTTGCGATCATGTTCTTTCAATACTTGATCGGCCCAAAGATCGTTGAATGGTCCATGGGTGTTCGCTATGTCAGCAAAAATGAATACCCGAAGCTTTTCCAGATGGTGGAGGACCAGGCTTCGCGCGCGGGTATCCCCACACCTAAAATAGGTGTTTCCCAGATGCATATCCCTAATGCCTTTGCGTTTGGCCGCGGGATTTCCGACGGAAGAGTGTGTGTGACCAAAGGTATTATGAACCTTCTTAACGACGAAGAGCTTCGGGCTGTCATTGGCCACGAGATCTCTCATTTGCGCAATCGTGATGTTTTGACGATCACCCTTTTATCGATTATTCCGATGATCCTTTATCGCGTTGCGTGGAATTTTCTTTTTTTCGGTAATCGTAGAGATTCCCGCGATGGCGCTAACACAGCCTTGATCGGATTGGCCGCGTTTATTTTTTATTTTATAACAAACCTTCTCGTGCTTTATGCCTCACGCATTAGAGAATATTTTGCCGATAAAGGATCTGTTGAATTAGGCAACCGGCCAGAAAGCTTGGCTTCCGCATTATACAAGCTTGTCTATGGCTCTGCCCGCATGCCACGTGAAGCTGTTCAGGAAGCCGAAGGGATGAAGGCGTTTTTCGTGAACGACCCTTCTAATGCGCGTAACGAGATCAAGGAATTAAGTCAGCTTGATTATGACCGCAGCGGAACTATTGATGCCGGGGAGCTAGCGCTTTTGCGTACATTCAAGCCCAAGCTTGGTTTTGCGGATAAAATGATGGAGCTTTTAAGCACGCATCCGAATATGATCAAGCGGATCAAGCACCTTTCGTCGTTAGCATAAAAATTTCTTGACATACCATACATCTGTGTGGTAATTTAATTTCATGCTAAAAGAACTTACTGAAAAACAACGAAACGTCCTTCAGTTTATTTTCAATAAGATCAAGGAGGAGAACCTTCCTCCGACGATCCGCGAGATCGCTCAAGAATTTGGTTTCTCATCGACGGGAACTGTCCGTGATTACCTGAAAGCCCTTGTTGACAAAGGATATATCAAGGTCAACGAAGGCAAGGCCCGCGCCATTGAGCTTGTGAAAGAAGCTTTTCGTATTCCGGTGCTTGGGGCTGTTGCGGCCGGAAGCCCTACCTTGGCTGTTGAAGACATCGAAGGGTACGTTGACCTTAACGATTTGTTTTTTTCTGATGCAGATATCTTTGCTCTTCGCGTCAAAGGCGACAGCATGATCGAAGCCGGCATCATGCCGGATGATTTAGTGCTGGTCAAGCGGCAACAGGCTGCCGAGATCGGCGATGTTGTTGTGGCGTTAATAGGTGATGAAGCGACGGTCAAGCGCCTTGTCAAAGACGGAAAGAATTTTTTCCTTCAGCCGGCCAATAGCGCTTACGAGCCGATCCCTGTGAATGAAGACGTTAGTCTGATCGGCAAGGTCATGACGAGTATCCGCAGGTACGCCTAGCCTTTCTGCCGTTAGATCCGACGGAACATATTCATATCCCTTTAATTGACACCCCCATCCTTTTTCTATATAATAAGCTACTTAATATTAATATAAATAGGAGATTATCGTGGAAATCGAAGAAATTAAGAAAATTCGGGAAGAAAAAGCACGTATTTTAGCTTCCAAAGGCCTTAAACCTTATGGGGGAAAGTTTGTCACAACTGCAACCATTGCGCAGGCACTTGCTGCTTTTGAAGAGGAAAAAGATGTTATTTTGGCTGGCCGCATTATGGCTAATCGTGCGCACGGCAAAGTTGTTTTCTTAGATCTCGTGGATCAGGGTGGAAAGATCCAGCTTTTCGTGAAACTGGATAATGTCGGCGAGGAGCTTTTTAATCTGGTGCAGCACCAAGCCGATATTGGCGATATCGCAGGCGTCAAAGGAAAGCTTTTCAAGACAAAAACCGGCCAAGAAAGTGTTCGCGTTCTCGAATTCGTTATCCTTTCCAAATCTCTTATGTGCCTTCCAGAAAAATGGCATGGATTAAAGGATGTAGAGATCCGTTATCGTCAACGCTACGTGGATCTCTTGGCGAACAAAGAAGTCAAAGATGTTTTTATTAAACGCAGCAAGATCGTTAGTTTTATCCGTTCGTTCTTAGATGGGCGCGGTTTTTTAGAAGTCGAAACCCCGATGCTGCAACCTATGGCGGGTGGAGCGCGCGGACGCCCTTTCAAAAGTCTTCATAATGCTTACGATATGGAAGTCTTTTTGCGTATCGCTCCTGAACTTTACTTGAAGCGTCTTTTGGTCGGTGGGTTAGAAAGGGTTTATGAGCTTAACCGTAATTTTCGCAACGAAGGCGTTTCTACGCGGCACAATCCGGAATTTACAATGTTGGAAGTGTATCAAGCGTATGCGGATTTTAACGACATGATGAAATTAACCGAGGACATGGTAAGCTCGGCGGTGCATGAAATGACCGGCGGATACAAGGTCGTTTATCAGGGCAAAGAAATTGATTTTACACCTCCCTGGGAACGACGTTCTTTCGCGAAAATCGTGAAAGAGAAATTTGATATTGAGCCGAGCGATGATGCTAAAACCATGCTTGCGAAAGTCAGAGCTAAAAAGAAGGTCGCGGCGGATGAAACGCTTACACGTTCCGGCATCATGAAACTTGTAGAAGATTTTCTTGATGAGGAGGCGACCAACAATCCGTTATTTCTCGTTGACTATTTTACTTTTCTTTCACCTTTAGCGAAGGCCAAAGATGATGATCCGCTTTTGGCGCAACGCTTTGAATGTTTTATTGCCGGTATGGAAGTAGGCAATGCATATTCGGAGCTTAATGATCCCGTGGAACAACGGGCGCGGTTATTGGAAGACTTAAAAGATGATACGGAAACAGGCTTGCGCAATATTGATGAAGATTTCGTTCATGCCTTGGAATACGGTATGCCGCCGGCCGGGGGATTGGGTATTGGCATTGACCGTCTTGTCATGATCCTCACTGACGCGCCATCGATCCGTGATGTTATTTTATTTCCTTTGCTCAAACCACATAACAAAAAAGACGAAGAGAATTTATGAACTATGAAGGCTGGATAGGCATCCGGTATCTCTTTGCCAAAAAAGAGCCTTTTTTAGCAGCGATCAATTTTGTCGCTATTGCCGGCGTTGCGATCGGTGTCGCGGCGCTGATCGTTGTTATTGCCGTGATGACAGGCTTTGACAATGATCTGCGAGACAAGATCATTGGCACTAATGCGCATATCGTTGTTGAAAAAGAGATCGGTGTCGGCAATTTTGCCAAAGTGCAAAAAGATATTTCTGGTGTTCCGGGTGTTAAAGCCACAACGCCGTATGTGCAAGGACCTTTGTTTTTAGAGTACGCCGGGCAATCGATGGGTATTATGGGACGCGGCGTTGATCCAAAAACAGAAGGAACTGTCACAAAAGCCCAAGAATACCTTCAGGAAGGCCGCTTAGAGGCGTTAGACAAGAATAGCGTTATTATCGGTAGCGAGCTGGCGACATACTTGGGCAAAGAACTGGGCGATAGGATAACGTTGATCGCTCCAGCTTCAGGTTTGGCCGGCGGTGGTTGGCGTCATGAATTGAAGATCGTGGGAATTTTTAGCTCTGGGATGTATGACTATGACATGAATCTTGTATTACTTGATCTAGAAAAGGCGCAGGAAATCTATCAGTTGCCGGCGGGAACAGTATCAGGTATTGCCGTCAAACTTGATGATGTTTATCAGGCGCCCAGCGCCAAGAAAGCTATTTATAAAGTCTTAGGTTATAGTTTCTTGGTCAAGACGTGGATCGACATGAATCGAAATTTCTTTGCCGCGTTAAAGCTTGAAAAGTTTGCTATGTTCGTGATCTTGACACTGATCGTCTTGGTCGCGTCGTTTAATATCGTTAGTACCTTGATCGTCACTGTTACCACGAAGATCAAAGATATCGGAACATTGAAAGCTATCGGCGTGCCTCGAGATGCGATCGAGCGCATTTTTGTTTTTAAAGGCTTGTCTATCGGCCTGATGGGAACCTTGTGGGGCTGTGCCAGCGGCATCAGCATAAGCCTAATACTAAAGAAATATCAATTCATTAAGCTTCCGCAAGATATTTATTATTTGGACAAGCTACCTGTTGTTTTGGAGCTTAATGATTTGTTAATGATCGCGGGAGCAGCAATGTTGATCACCTATCTGGCGACGATCTATCCGGCAAAAATGGCTGGAAAACTAGAGCCTGTTGAAGCGTTACGGTACGAATAATGCTAAGAGCTGAAAATATTCATAAAGTTTATATTGAGACTGGCGCGCCTTTAGAGGTTCTTAAGGGTGTAGATCTTTCGATCCAGCCAGGAGAATTCGTAAGCCTGATAGGGCCATCTGGCGCTGGAAAGTCAACACTGTTACATATTTTAGGAGGTTTAGATTTTCCGACCCAAGGAAAGGTTTTTTTCGACAATGAAGAGGTTCACCTCTTAGCTGATCGTAAGCGGGCATCCGTGCGCAATACGAAGATCGGTTTTGTTTTTCAGTTTTATCATTTGCTGCCAGAATTCAACGCGATCGAAAATGTGATGTTGCCAGCTTTTATCCAAGAGGGAATGGCTACCAGGGGGCAGATCGAGAAAAAAGCTTTAGCTCTTTTAGAGCGTGTCGGCATGCGTCATCGCATGCTGCATAAACCAAAGCAGTTATCCGGAGGCGAACAGCAACGGGTAGCCATTGCGCGAGCGTTAATGAACAGTCCCAAGATGATCCTTTGTGATGAGCCGACAGGGAATTTAGATTCGAAATCAGGTGAAAACATCATAGAGCTTTTGCTACAATTAAACAAAGATCATCATCAGGCTGTTGTCATCGTCACGCATGATCTTGCGATCGCAAGGCGCGCGCAGCGCTGTGTCCATATTCAAGACGGAAAAATTACCAACTCACATTAACAAAGGGGTTACATTATGAAGATCTACCTTAATGGAAAGTTTGTGGAGAAAAAAGATGCCAAGGTGTCTGTGTTCGACCATGGGTTTTTGTATGGAGATGGAGTTTTTGAGGGGATCCGTTCCTATAAAAAGAATGTTTTTAGGCTTAAAGAACATATTGATAGGCTTTATGAATCCGCGCATACTCTGATGCTGAATATTCCGCTGACGAAAGCGCAAATGATCGGCGCGATCGTTAAGACGTTAAAGGTCAATGGCTTGTCGGATGCTTATATCCGCGTGATCGTCAGCCGTGGAGAAGGGGATCTGGGGTTGGACCCTCGCAAGTGTCACGGAACTGCTACTGTCATTGTTATTGCCGATAAGATCGTGCTTTATCCGCAAGAGCTTTACCAAAAAGGAATGGCCATTATTACGGTGCCAACGGTGCGTAATTTGAACGAGGCGGTTAATCCGCAGTTGAAATCATTGAATTATTTGAACAATATTCTTGCGAAGATCGAAGCTACCAATTCTGGCTGCATGGAAGCCCTCATGATGGATGCTCAAGGGTTTGTTGCTGAGTGTACGGGGGATAATGTGTTTATTTTTCGTCGCGGAGAGTTGATCACGCCTCCCAATGCGCGGTTGCGAGGGATCACGCGCGATGCGGTGATGGAATTAGCAAGAAAGCAAAAGATCGTAACAAGTGAAAAGCTTATGACGCGCCATGAAATTTTTGTAGCCGATGAATGTTTTCTAACCGGCACAGCCGCAGAGATCATCCCGATCGTTAAGGTTGATGGGCGCGTGATCGGCGCTGGTAAGCCTGGGCCTATCACGTTAAAATTGATCAAAGCCTTTCATGCGGCAACATCCAAAGACGGCGTGAAATATTAATCCAGAGATAACCTTTGTGAGGAGCCTTTTATGATCTGCGATGTCTGTAAAAAGAAAAAAGCAACTGTTCATTTAACGGAAATTGTTGACGGTAAGATGGCGGAGATGCATATCTGCGAGGATTGCGCGAAAGAGCGCAGCGTTCAAATGGAGCAACAGTTCGGATTGGCGGATCTTTTAGCTGGGCTTTCGGACTTCGGCAAGCAGGTGAAGGCTGAGGAAAAAAGCAAGTTGCAGTGCCCCAATTGTTCGCTGGGGTATGAAGATTTTCGTAAGTTCGGACGCTTAGGTTGCAGCGAATGCTACAATGCGTTTCGCGCGCATTTATCATCTTTGTTGAAGAAAATTCACGGGTCTAATCAGCATTTGGGTAAAAAACCTGTCGGCAGGCCAATGCCTGAGCCGGCACCGGTTCTTAAAACAACAACGGTCAAGGTTGCGCCTAAAGACGATGGCCTCCAAGAGCTCAAGACAAAGTTGCAGCAGGCTGTTTTCTCGGAAAATTTTGAACAAGCGGCGATTTTGCGGGATAAAATTCGAATCATGGAAAAGAAGGAAAAGGAAAAACAATAATGAAGATCGATGATCTAATTACACATACAGGGGAATGGTTAAAAGGCGCTGGGCCGCAGTCGCACATCGTCATGTCCTCGCGAGTTCGTTTAGCGCGTAATATTGACAAGATTCCTTTTCCTGCGCGGGCCAATAAAAAAGATCTCGCGGAAGTCGTCAAGATCGCTAAGGCGGCTTTTGAATCATCTGAATATTTTAAAGATGCGATGCTTTTAAAGATTAATGAGCTTGATGCGCTGGATCAGCAATTCTTGATCGAACGGCATTTGATGAGCCATGACCATGCCGCTACGGCTGAAGGACGGGCGATCTTGATTTCCAAGGAAGAGATCCTTTCGATCATGATCAACGAAGAAGATCATCTTAGGCTCCAGGTGATGCAATCTGGATTTGATCTAGGAGAGACCTGGAAGATCATGAACATGATCGATGATATTTTATCTGTCAAGGTCCCTTATGCCTATGACACAAGCTGGGGATATTTGACAGCGTGTCCTACGAATACGGGAACAGGTATTCGCGGGTCGGTGATGTTGCATTTACCGGCGTTAGTGATGACCAAGCAGATCAATAAAGTCCTTGAAGCGATCGCCAAGCTAAGCTTTACCTCGCGAGGGTTTTATGGTGAAGGGACTCAGGCGACGGGTAATTTTTTCCAGATCTCTAATCAGGTGTCCTTAGGCCACAGCGAAGAAGATATTTTGCAGAATATTAACGGTCTGGTACGCCAGATCGTTGAGCAGGAGGAACAGGCACGGCAGGCCTTGCTTGTCCAAAACCGTTCTGTCTTAGAGGACAAGATCAGCCGTTCGTACGGCATTTTAAAGAGCGCGCATATCATTTCTAGCCAAGAAACGGTTGATCTTCTTTCAATGGTACGCCTGGGGATTGATGTCGGTGTGATCAAGCATGTTAGTAAACAAACGGTGAATGAGTTGTTCATTATGATCCAGCCGGCGCATTTGCAAAAGATCGAAGGTAAAAAGCTCGATCCCTTAGAGCGAGATGTTAAACGTGCGAGTCTTATTCGCGATAAATTAAAAGCATAAAAGATCCGTAATAATCAATTGGAGGAGGATGTATGTTTAACCGATTTACAGAGCGGGCCCGTAAGGTTATTGTGTTGGCCAAGGAAGAGGCCAAGCGTTTTAATCACGATTATATCGGCACGGAACATTTATTACTGGGACTTGTGCGCGAAGGGGAAGGCGTGGCAGCAGCTGTTTTGCAAAAGTTGGGACTTGACCTGGAATCGATCCGTATCGAGATCGAAAAAGTTGTTCAGCCTGGGCCGCAGACACAAGTCATGGGAGATATTCCTTTTACGCCGCGCAGTAAAAAAGCGTTAGAGCTTGCCGCGGAAGAAGCCCGTGCTTTGGGGCACAACTATATCGGCACGGAACATTTATTGTTAGGTTTGATCCGCGAAGGGGAAGGCGTGGCGTACCGTGTTTTCTTAAACATGGGTGTTGATCTTGAGCGTGTCCGTAATGAAGTGATGGAGCTTCTAGGCTCCGGCATCCCAGGTTTTGGCGCGCAGGAAGCGACTAAGAAAGGAAAAACGCCGGCGATCGATGCTTATGGCCGCAATCTGAACAAACTCGCTCGCGAAGGGAAGTTGGATCCTGTTATCGGGCGTAAGCCGGAGATCGAGCGTATTGTGCAGATCTTGACCCGACGCACGAAGAATAACCCTGTTCTCATTGGTGAAGCCGGTGTTGGAAAAACCGCTATCGTGGAAGGCTTGGCCCAGCTGGTCGTTAACGGTGAAGTGCCCGAGAATTTGCGAGACAAGAATATCATTGTTTTGGATCTGGCCATGATGATCGCGGGGACGAAATATCGCGGTCAATTTGAAGAACGTATTAAGGCTGTTATGGATGAGATCAAGCGTTCAAAGAAGATCGTTCTGTTCATTGATGAAATTCATACACTCGTTGGAGCTGGAGCCGCTGAAGGCGCTATTGACGCGGCAAACATCCTTAAGCCAGCCCTTGCTCGTGGCGAGATCCAATGCATCGGGGCAACAACGATCGATGAGTATCGCAAGAACATTGAAAAAGATGCCGCGCTTGAGCGTCGCTTTCAGACGATCATGGTCGAACCTCCGTCGGTAGACGAGACGATCCAGATCTTGCAAGGCTTGCGGGATAAATATGAAGCGCATCATCGGGTGAAGTATTCTGACGAAGCCCTGGAAGCTTCGGCAAAGTTAACAGACCGCTATGTCACAGGTCGATTCTTACCCGACAAGGCTGTTGACATCCTAGATGAGGCAGGCGCAAGAGCAAGCCTGAGCGTGATGGTCGTTCCTCCGGAGATCAAGAAAATGGAAGAAACGATCGAAGAGCTGCGCGAAGAAAAAGAAACACATATTAAGAGCCAAGATTTTGAAAAAGCAGCTCAGATGCGCGATAAAGAGCGTGAAGCTCGCGAGCAGCTGGAAGCAAGGCGCCGTGAGTGGCTGCAAAAGCGTGATTCTGTCATTCCAACGATCACCGAAGAAGATATCGCGCGCGTTATTTCTCAGTGGACGAAGATCCCTTTGATCCGTTTGGAGCAAAAAGAAAGCGAAAAGCTTCTGAAGCTTGAAGCGAACCTGTCTCAGTCTGTCATCGGTCAGGCTGAAGCGATCAGCGCGATCGCTCGCGCGGTTCGACGGTCGCGTGCCGGGATCAAAAATCCTTTGCGCCCTATTGGATCGTTCATGTTCTTAGGTCCGACGGGTGTCGGAAAAACTTTGTTGGCCCGTGTTTTGTCCGAGTTTATGTTTGGCGATGAGAATGCCATTATCCAAATTGATATGTCAGAGTACATGGATAAGTTTAATGTTTCGCGTTTAGTCGGCGCGCCACCGGGATATGTGGGGTATGAAGAAGGTGGTCAGTTAACAGAAAAAGTGAGACGACGCCCCTATGCGGTTGTTCTGTTGGATGAGATCGAAAAAGCGCATCAAGATGTCTTTAATCTTCTTTTGCAGGTCTTAGAAGATGGGCGTTTGACGGATAGCTTAGGTCGTCGCGTGGATTTTCGCAACACCATTGTGATCATGACATCGAACGTCGGCGCGGAAATTTTACGTCAAAAAGGTTCTCTCGGCTTTGCTTCCCAGGATAAAGAAGTGACGTATCAGGATATGAAGCAGCGCCTATTAGATGAAATTAAGAAAACATTCAAGCCGGAATTCTTAAATCGATTGGATGATATTATCGTTTTTCAATCGCTTACGAAAGAAGATCTGCAGCATATCGTTAATCTGGAAATTCATGAGGTAACAGATCGTTTGAAGGATAAGAATATCACCATCAATCTTTCGCCGGAAGCATTAGAGTTTTTCATCGAGAAAGGTTTTGATCCTACCTTTGGTGCTAGGCCTTTAAAAAGAACGATTCAGCGTTTTTTGGAGGATCCCCTAGCCGAAGATATTATTGCGGGCCGATTTACGGAAGGAAGCACTATTATGGTGAAGTGGGATAAAAATAAGGATGTTTTGTTTTTCGAATAATTTATGACCCTTAGGTGTTTGTTTCTTACGGCGGCCTTTGGATGTGTAACGGTTTCCGCAGCTTTAGCCCAGCCTGTATGTACGTTTGAAGGAACATGGGACATGCTGCAGAAAAAGGTGCAAGCGGATCTTCATTTTTCTGATGGGGGACGGGTTAATTTTTCAAGCAACCTGCAAGATGGTCGATCCATCGCATTTCATATCGCCACAAAGAGGCTAAAAGTTCTGTTATTTGATATAACGGCAGAAGCGGAAGGGGTCGTGAGGGTTATAGAGGCTCAGGGCGCGGCACCTTTTGTGGAAATTGCGTTAACGCGCGAGGGTCGCGACCCAAATGTGATGGCAAACCGTTATTTCCAGGGTAAGCTTGACATGGTTGGGGATAAGATATTTTTGCGACAGTTGCAGGGCTCGGGTGTTACTTGCCAGGGACAGATCTCGTTCTTGCCACCTTATGATATTGACTTGACATTGACCTTCAAAGAGATGCTTTTGAGTGATCTGTTTGCATGGCTTAATCAACCTCAAGAACATGTTTCGGGGGATATCAGCGGAGCGGTTCGCATTACAGGATTCAAAGAGAAGCCTTTTGTTAAAGGGCGGCTTTTTTCTTCAGGCCACATAGGTGACTTTCGTTATGATGAGATTGCCGCGGGTATTGAAGGGGTTTATCCGATCGTTCGCATGGTAGATTCTAGCGTTACGGAGACAAGCGGTGTGAGCTTCTTTTTGGAGGGTCAGATCGATCTTTCCAAGGATTTTAAAGATTTTGCGCAGCAATTGACCAAGATGAAAATGTTGCCCCTGATCCGGCAGACGGATGTTGACCGCGAATGGACGATCCGTCGAGGTGCGGGTGGTCAAGAGGCAGGCGAAACAGAATTTAAATACCGTCTCAGGCGGGAAAGGGAACATTCCGGCGCTGAAGAAGCAGGGATGTTGACCGTCGAGCGTAGTATTAAGTTTTGATTCTTTCAAAGGAAACCCCACGGTCGCTAACGCTCCCTGGGGTAAATTCGCACAGTGATTTGTGATCACTGTGTTCCATAAATCACGTGCTCATTTATGAAAGCAAAAACATTATTTGTCTGCCAAGAGTGCGGAACTCAGTCCGCGGGTTGGCTAGGCCGTTGTCCGGGATGCCAGAGCTGGAATACGCTGGTCGAGGAGACGTTACAGCCATCCGAGGGCCTGACGCGGCCTGTCCTTGTCTCTAAGGACGAACCGGTGTTGCTTCATGATGTTCTTAGTGATGAAGAAAAACGATTGCGGACCGGCAATGAAGAGCTTGATCGCGTCCTGGGGGGTGGCATCGTTCCGGCTTCTGTTGTTCTGCTTGGCGGTGATCCGGGTATCGGCAAGTCGACCTTAGCGCTGCAGGCAGGATGCCTGCTGACCCACAAAGGTCATACGGTTTTTTATGTGAGCGGCGAGGAATCCGTAAAACAGGCGAAGATGCGTGCAGATCGTCTGGTAGAAAAGAATAGCAGTAAGCTGTATATCGTTAATCAAATTGATCTGGATACGATCTTTCAGCAGATGGAAAAACTGAACCCGGATGTTGTCATCATTGACTCGATCCAGGTGATCTACCAGAAAGATATTTCTTCTTCGCCAGGCAGTGTAAGCCAAGTGCGTGAATGCGCGTCTTTGTTGACGCAGTTTGCCAAATCTAAAGGTATCGCTGTCATTATTATTGGTCATGTGACCAAGGAAGGGATGCTGGCGGGTCCGCGCGTTCTGGAACATTTGGTCGATACGGTCTTATACTTTGAGGGCGAGCGGTACTCGATGTACCGGGTCTTGCGCGCGACGAAGAATCGTTTTGGATCCACCAATGAGATCGGCGTCTTTGAAATGACTTCCGCAGGCCTTAAGGAAGTGAAAAATCCTTCGGAGATATTCTTATCGGAGCGGCCGACCAATGCGGCAGGCTCTGTCGTGGTGCCTATCATGGAAGGAACACGCCCTTTCTTGGTTGAGATCCAGGGGCTTGTGAGCCGAGCGAGTTTTGGCATGACACGGCAGAAAGCGCAAGGGTTTGATGCGAACCGTCTTTCCCTTTTGGCTGCTGTTCTCGAAAAAAAGATCGGGTTGTCCTTACAGGATAAAGATATTTTTTTGAATGTTGTTGGAGGCGTGAAGGTGATCGATCCGGCGGCGGATTTAGCTGTGACGCTAGCGATCGCCACAGCCCTTCTGGATAAAAAGATCTCATCGGATGTTGTTGTCTTGGGCGAGGTCGGCTTGTCCTCAGAAGTGCGCAGCGTCAGCCACATGATGATCCGTATCAATGAAGCGCAAAAATTAGGATTTAAGCGTTGCATTTTGCCGAAGAACAATCTGAAATCTAAGGAATTGAAAAAGGAAAAGATCGAGTGCTTTGGCGTTGATACGGTTAAGCAAGCTTTAGATATTTTATAAAAAAATGACAAAGGAGAGGCTATGACGTTATTTATTATTCGTATTTTCTTTTTGGTCGTTAGCATGACGGTCGGGTATCAAATTGGCGATATTTCAGGATTTGGGGTTGTGGGGTTGGCAGGTGGTGGTGTTTTTGGGATTTTGTTGATATTTCTTGAGACAAAAATGTACCGCGTTTCCTTGCGCGGCCTTTCGAGTATGGTTTTTGGGCTGCTGTTGGGTATGGTTATTGCTAAGTTGATCACAGACATCCTGGCTTTATTGCCCCTGGGTGAGTATCTGATATCGCTGTTTCGCGTTGTTCTCATGATCGTTTTCTGCTACCTTGGGGTCACAATGGCCTTGCGCGGTAAAGATGATTTTAATTTGATCATTCCTTATGTGCGGTTTCGAAAGGAAAACTTTTTTGAAAATGTCGTTATCTTGGACACGAGCGCTATTGTGGATGGGCGTATCACGGATATTTGCAAGACAGATTTCTTCCAGGCCAGGCTAGTCGTTCCGCGTTTTGTCCTTAAGGAGCTTCAGACGCTGGCCGATTCCAAGGATTCCTTAAAACGTGAGCGTGGTCGACGCGGGATGGAAATCTTGCGCAATATGCAGAAAGACACCGCGATCGACATCAAGGTGCATGAAGATGATTTTCCTGATATTCAGGATGTCGATGATAAATTGCTGCATTTGGCAAAGCGTATTGAGGCCAAGATCTGCACTACAGATTTTAATCTCAACCGTAATGCCGGTATTCAGGGCATCAAGATCTTGAATATCAACGAGCTTGTTAACGCTGTCAAGCCTGTGGTGTTCCCCGGAGATCGTATTACGGTGAAGCTTGTCAAAGAGGGCACGGAACATCAGCAGGCGGTCGGTTATTTGGATGATGGAACAATGATCGTTGTCGCCGATTCGCGGCACTTGATCGGACATGACGTCTCTGTTGAGATCACATCAGCTATTCAGACGCAGGCAGGGCGTATGATCTTTGGAAAAGTTCGTTCATGAAGATCCAAGCTATCGTTGCGGCGGCTGGAGCCGGTACGCGATTAAAAAGTAAGATCGCAAAACCATTGCTGGCGATCGCGGGTAAGCCACTCTTGTTCTACAGCTTAAAAGTGTTGGCTCAGTCCTCGCTGATCGATAGCGTGATCGTGGTTGTTCCGGCTTTTAAAATAAAGAATTTTGAACGTGTGATCCAGCGGTTCGGTTTGAAGAAAAAGATAATGTGTGTGGCAGGAGGCGCGCGACGTTGCGACTCTATCAAGAATGGATTGGCACGCCTAGATAAAGACACAACGCTTGTTGTCATTCAAGATGGGGCGAGGCCATTCTTGACAAGAGATCTTTTGGACCGCTGCATCCGCGCAGGACAGAAAGATAAATCTATCGTGGCCGCAGTGCCCGTGAAGCCAACGATCAAGCGTGTGAGCCCCAAGACACGCACTGTCTGGGCTACCTTACATCGGGAAGACCTCTGGGAGGTTCAGACACCTCAAGTGTTTGATAAAAAGATCATTACGCTGGCATATGCGAAACTTGCGGCGCAGACGCCCACTGACGATGCACAGCTTGTGGAGCAGGCAGGCTTTAAAGTGAAGGTTGTTGAAGCAAGTTATGATAATATTAAGATCACGACGCCTGAAGATGTACGTTTGGCAGAATATTTATTAGCGAGGAGAAGATAATGCAGCGTATCGGCATAGGCTATGACCTTCATCGTCTTGTTGATGGACGCAAGCTTGTTTTGGGGGGTTTAGACATTCCTTCTAAAAAAGGACTTTTGGGTCATTCGGACGCAGATGTTTTGACGCACGCGATCTGCGATGCACTTTTAGGGGCGATAGGGCTTGGGGATATTGGAGAGCATTTTCCAGATACCGATCCTCAATTCAAGGACATTAGCAGCTTAGTATTGCTTAAGAAAGTTTATGAATTTGTTTGCCAGCGAGGATACAAGATCGTTAATATCGACACGGTGATCATTGCGGAAAAGCCAAATTTAAAGCCTTTTAAATCAAAGATCCGTTCATGCTTGGCGCAAGCTTTGGCGCTTAACGAAGAAGTGCTGAGCATTAAAGCGAAGACCCAAGAAGGATTAGGTTTTGGGCCTAACGGCGAAGAAGCGATCGCCGTGTATGCCGTTGCATTGTTATCAACATAGGTGAGCGTACAATAATTTAAGGAGAGGGCCATGATTCTATTTCTTTTGAATTTTATTCTGATCGTCTTGCTCTGGTATTTTTTCGTCTCGGCAATGTTTGGCGAAGAGATCAAAGCTGCGCGCGAAAAAGACCCCGCCGCCAAAGAAAATTTTCAGATCATTTTCTTATACGCCGGATTGCACGCGATCATTGCCTATCGGTTTTCGCATTTCTTATGGCGCCATGGGATACCATTCTTTCCGCGTCTTGTTTCGCAATTTGCCCGTTTCTTTACCGGGATCGAAATTCACCCTGGTGCACAGATCAGCCGAGGCCTTTTTATTGATCACGGTATGGGCGTTGTCGTCGGGGAAACAGCAGTTATAGGCAAGAACGTTACCTTGTTCCAAGGCGTAACGCTCGGAGGAACCGGCAAAGAGATCGGCAAACGGCATCCTACGTTAGGGGACAATATCGTTGTCGGCGCAGGCGCCAAGGTTTTAGGCAATATTGTCATTGGCAGTAATTCGTATATTGGGGCCAATGCGGTCGTGATCAAGGATGTTCCGCCGAACACAACGGTTGTGGGTGTTCCGGGGCATGTCACCAAGCAGGACGGCAAGCGTATTGACCGCATGATGGACCATGGACACGTGCTGGACCCTGTTGTTCAGGAATTGGAAGAGCTTAAAAAACGTATTGCAGATTTAGAAGAAAAGAAAAAGTAATCCATGGCGATCCATATTCACAACTCTCTTCAAGATAAAAAAGAGGTTTTAGTACCTATTCAGGGTCAGCGGCTGAACATGTATTCGTGCGGGGTCACGGTTTACGACAGATGCCACATCGGTCACGCCCGCAGCCTTTACATTTTTGATGTTATTCGTCGCTACTTGATGTTTCGCGGATATGATGTTTTTTTTATCAGAAATATTACGGATATTGATGACAAGATCATCAACCGTGCTCAGGAGCTAAAGCAAGATTGGAAGATCGTCGTTGATGAAAACATTAAGGCGTATAGAGCGGATTTGAACGCTTTAGGTATTCTCGAGGCGGATGCTGAACCTCGCGCGACGGAAAACATTCCGGAAATGATCGCTCATATTCAAGGGCTTATGGCTAAAGGGTATGCCTATCCGTGCGAGGGAGATGTTTATTTTAGCGTTCGACAGTTTAAGGATTATGGTAAGCTTTCCGGCCAAAGTATTGAAAAGATGCAAGAGGCTGTTCGCATTGAGAAAGATGTGAAGAAAAAAGATCCTCTTGATTTTGCCTTATGGAAGAAGTCCAAAGAAGGCGAACCATTTTGGGAGAGTCCTTGGGGGAAAGGGCGTCCGGGTTGGCATATCGAGTGTTCTGCTATGAGTATGAAATATGCTAAGACGCAAACGCTTGATATCCATGCAGGAGGCCGCGATCTTATCTTCCCGCATCATGAAAACGAAGTGGCGCAAAGCGAGGCCTTAACAGGAAAGCCTTTTGCGAAATATTGGATCCATCATGGACTTTTGACGATCAACAGCCAGAAGATGGCCAAGTCTCTGAAGAATTTTATTACCGTTGATGATGCCTTGGCTAAATATGGCGCGCAGACGCTCAAGCTTTTCTTTTTATCGTCGCATTATGCCAGCCCTTTGGATTTCACCGAAGAAAAAATGTCTGATATGCACAAGAATCTTGAGCGTTTTCTGATTTTCTTGGGGGAAGCTCAAGATGCACAAAAGCTAGGTAGCGCGCCTCCAGTCCGCTTGCCGGAAATTCTTGAGCAGCATCGTCGAGAATTTATGGATGCGATGGATGATGACTTTAATACGCCGCGCGCGTTAGCGGCCTTGTTTGAGCTGATCAGTGAAGCCTACAAAACCAAAGGACATAAAGATCACGCAAGTATTATGGCGCAAGCGAAAGAAACCGTGCAAAGCATGCTTGGAAATATTCTCGGGATCGTCCTTCCTTGCGGTGCGGCAGCCCTTACAGGAGAGGAAGAAGCCTTGCTTAAAGGGCGCGAACAAGCTCGCAAGAATAAAGATTTTAAGCGCTCTGATGAACTACGGGATATCTTAAAAACTAGAGGTATTATTGTTGAAGATGGGAAAGAAGGGCAAAAATGGCGAAGAAGTTGAAAGGTTTTTTGATCACTTTTGAAGGCTCGGAAGGTTGCGGCAAGAGTACGCAGGCAAAATTGTTATGTGATTTCTTGCAGCGTCAGAAAAAAGATGTGCTGCATATCCGCGAACCGGGAGGTATTAAGATCAGCGAAAAGATCCGTGATATCTTACTCGACGATAGAAATAAAGAAATGGTGCAGTCTTGCGAGGTTTTGCTTTATATGGCCGCTCGCGCACAGCTTGTTCACGAAAAAATGATCCCCGCACTGCGCCAAGGGGCCATTATTGTGTGTGATCGCTTTCTTGACTCGACCGTTGCCTATCAAGGATATGGGTGCGGTGTTGACACCCGATTTATTCAGCAGATCGGCCATTACGTGACGCAAGGCATTGCGCCAGATATGACTTTCTTACTTGATCTGCCGACGCATAAAGGATTATCGCGTATCCAGAAACCCAAGGATCGCATTGAGCAACGTTCGCTGAAGTACCATAATCGTGTCCGTCAAGGATATCTCACGATCGCGCGCAGGGATCCCAAGCGCGTTAAAGTGATCGCAGCACATCAAACGCGTGAGGCTATTCAAAAGATTATTGAAGGGTACACAAGAAAGCTTTTGTCCTTATGATGGTTGTTGAGCAATTTGTCTCTAAGCCTGTCTTAGAAAGACTTGCCCAGGCGGTAAGCGCTGGCCGCTTAGCGCATGCGTATTTATTCATGGGCCCCAAGCGCATCGGCAAAAAAGAGACCGCGCTTGCTGTGGCTAAGCTTGTGAATTGCGAACGCTTGACCGCAGGGACTTTTTGTGATGGGTGCTCTTCCTGTGCAAAGATTAACAATGGCCGGCATCCTGATGTTCATCTTTTAGGGCAAGAGGAAGGCTCGATCAAGATCGAAGAGGTGCGAGACCTTTTAGCACAGGCACAATTGCGCGCTTTTGAAGCAAGGATAAAAGTGTTCATTATCGCCGATGTTGAGCGGTTAACGTTGGAGGCTTCCAACGCTCTTTTAAAAACGCTAGAGGAACCGGCGAAAAATACGCTGATCTTGCTGACGACGTCTATTCCGGATAGCGTGTTAGATACGATCAAATCTCGATGTCAGGTGATGTATTTCTTCCCGCGCGAAAGAGATCAATTGCAAAAACAATTTGTTGACGCTGATCGCTTGAGCGAGGCAGAAGCTTATTTTTTGGCTTGCTTTGCAGAAGGGTGCCCGGGCCGCGTCATGCCCGGCGAAGCAAAGGCTATTTTAGTTCGGCGGAATAAAGCGATCGACCAATTTATTTTTACGCGCGAGGACGAAGCGTACATGAAAGAGATCCTTAAGGACCCTTCGCAGGTAGCCGAGATGTTGCATTTTCTTTTTTGTTGGTTTAAGGATATGTTGGTCCTAAAGCTTGATGCGGGAAGCGCTCACGTGATGAACCTGGACCGTACCGCGGAGCTGGAACGCATGCGTGATCAGTATGATTTTAGGGAAGTCGAAGAAATTCTAAACGATATTGTTAAAACCCGTAAAGCCTTGGAAGAGAACTTTAATGTGAAAGTTCCTTTGGCGTTATTGAAGGAGAGAGCATGGAGAAAGTAGTTCAAGTTCATTTAGGAGAATACCGAGGGTTAGGATTGTACAATTTGAAGGATGTTGAATGTAAGCGCGGGGATCACGTGATCTTATCTGTTGAGCGCGCAACGGAATACGGAAAAGTTGTCTGTGAACTTGCCTCTTCACCCGACGGACGGATTGAGAACCTTCCCGGGAAGATCGTTCGTTGTGCTTCGCCGGAAGACCTTGCTCGTATCGCCCGCAATAAAGAGAAAGCCAAAGAAGCCGTGGCTGCCTGTGAAAAGAAGGTGGCGGAGCAAAAGCTGCCGATGAAGATCGTTCATGGGGAATATAGCTTTGATAATAGTAAGGTCATTTTCTTTTTTATTTCCGAAGAGCGTGTGGATTTTCGCAATCTCGTCAAAGAGCTCGCGGGGCTTTTTCACGCGCGCATTGAGCTTAAACAAATTGGTGTCCGGGATCAGGCGAAGTCCGTCGGTGGTATAGGATGCTGCGGCCGAACTCTTTGCTGCACATCATATATGCGCGAATTTATCCCGCTAACGATCAAGATGGCCAAAGAGCAGGATCTACCCATCAACCCGTCACGCATTTCGGGCGTCTGCGGGCGTATCAAATGCTGCATGGGATACGAATTCCCTCTTTATAAACAGTATTCCAAGGGGATGCCAAAACGCGGAGCAAAGATCAATACACCGCAAGGCAAAGGGGAAGTGATCGATATCAATTATTTAGAGCGCAGCGTGAAAGTTGATCTGGGGGAAGGCAAGAACACCAAGGTCTTCTTTGGTAAAGACGATGAGTAAATTTTACATCACAACGCCTATTTATTATGTCAATGACAAGCCGCATATCGGCCACGCGTATACGACGATCTTAGCGGATGTGTTGACGCGTTTCCATAAGCGCGCAGGTGATGAAGTTTTCTTTCTTACGGGGTTAGATGAGCATGGCCAAAAAGTCCAACAAGCCGCGCAGAAGCGCGGGCTCTGCGAAAAAGATCACTGTGATGATCTAGCGCCTCGTTTTTTGGATCTATGGAAAAAGCTAGGCATTGAATATAACGATTTTATCCGCACGACCCAGGACCGGCACGTTAAAGTTGTGCAGGATGTCTTGCAAAAAGTTTATGATAAGGGTGATATCTACGCCGATGAGTATGAGGGATGGTATTCCGTTGCGGAGGAGCGCTTTATCACAGAGGCTGAAAAAGAATCTGGCGCTTTTCGCGATGTCAAGATGCTTAAAGAGCGCAATTGGTTCTTTCGGATGAGTAACTACCAGCAAGCTCTGATCGATCATATCAACACGCATCCAACCTTTATTCAGCCGGACCATCGTAAAAATGAGATCCTGGGATTTTTAAAGCAGCCGTTAGCTGATCTATGTATCTCGAGGCCCAAGGCGCGCATGAGTTGGGGTATCGAGTTACCCTTTGATAAAGAGTATGTGACCTATGTTTGGTTTGATGCGCTCCTGAATTATGTTACGGGTGTTGGGTATGGCGCTGATGAAGCGAAGTTCAAAACCTGGTGGCCGGCGACAGTACATCTGATGGCCAAGGATATCCTGACCACGCATTCCGTCTATTGGACGACGATGTTATTTTCTATCGGGTTGCCGTTGCCGGATAAGATCTTCGCGCATGGCTGGTGGCTTATTGGCGAGACCAAAATGAGCAAGTCATTAGGCAATGTCGTCAATCCTTTAGACCTGATCGATCAGTACGGCGTGGACGCGGTGCGTTACTTTTTAATGCGCGAAATGGTCTTAGGTCAAGATGCTAACTTTAATCTTGAGGCGTTCATCAAGCGTTACAATAGCGACCTAGCGAATGATTTTGGGAACCTTTTGAATCGTGTTAGTGGTTTGATCGGGAAATATTTTGATAAAAATATCCCTTCTGTACAAGCTTTGAGCGCTGACGATCAGGCTATCGTTGATATAGCAACGCCTCTGCCGGAAAAAGTGCAAGATCTGGTCGATCGCCTCGCTATCCATGAAGCTGTTGAAGAGGTTATGAAGCTTGTGCGCTTTGTTAATGCGTACCTTGAAAAACAAGCTCCCTGGAAAGTTGCTAAAACAGATTTGCCTCGCGCCGGAACTATTCTGTATGTGGCAACTGAAAGTTTGCGCATAAGCTCTGTTTTGTTATCGCCTGTGATGCCGTCTAAGACAGAGGCCGTTTTAGATATTCTAGGCGCTAAGGGCACAGAGCCTGTCTGGGGAAAGTTAACCTCAGGCGTTGCGCTCAAAAGTCATGACGCTCTCTTTCCTCGCATCGAGCAAGAGGCTGCGTAAAGGAACCTATGGCTATCCCGACAATAGTCTGGTCGAAGAATTGTGTTCGTATCATTGATCAGCGCAAACTCCCTTGCCAGTTAAAATTTATTACCTGTAAAAATGTCGATCAGCTTTGGCATGCGATCAAAACTCTTGCTGTCCGAGGTGCCCCGGCGCTGGGTGCCGCAGCGGGTTTCGGTGTTCTCTTGGGCCTTAAAACGATCCGGGCCAAGGATCGCAAGACATTTGATGCTCAGATAAAAAAACTGTGTGCCTACATTGGTTCTTCACGCCCGACCGCTGTTAATCTTTTTAACGCCCTTGACCGCATGCAGCATGTCTTACAAGAACAGGCTGATGTTCCCGTTGGACAGATAAAGAAGCTTTTGTACGCTGAAGCGATGGCCATTTTTGAAGAAGACCGTCGTACCTGCCGTCAGATGGGGGCGCATGGCGCGAAACTTATTAAAAATGGTTTTCACGTGCTGACGATCTGCAATGCAGGGGCGCTAGCGACAGTGGACTTTGGGACGGCACTAGGCGTCATGTACACAGCAAGGAAAGCCCATAAAAAGTTTAAAGTTTTTGCCTGTGAAACCAGGCCTCTTTTGCAAGGTGCACGGTTGACGGCTTGGGAGTTGAGGCGAGAAGGCATTGATACAACTTTGATCTGCGATAACATGGCCGCCAGCCTTATGGCCCAAGGCAAGATCGATATTGTTTTTGCTGGGGCGGACCGTATCGCTTCTAACGGGGATACGGCAAATAAGATCGGAACCTATAGCCTAGCGGTCTTGGCACGCTACCATAAGGTCCCGTTTTATATCGTTGCTCCCGAGATGACGCTGGATAAGCGTATGTCAAGCGGTAAGCAGATCGTTATTGAACAGCGCGATGGCGGCGAGATCACTTTGTTGGCTGGCCAACGTATCGCGCCCTTTGGTGTTAAAACATATAACCCGGCCTTTGATGTTACGCCGCATAAGCTGATAACTGGGATCGTGACAGAAAAAGGGATCCTTCGCCCTCCTTTTAAAAGAAATATCCGAAAACATTTTATCTGCCATGCCTGTTAATACCGTTTCGACCATAGGGGAGTTTGGGCTGATCAAGCGTTTAGCGCGCAGTGCCTTTGTCCGAAGAGATGTTGTTCGAGGGATCGGCGATGATACGGCTGTTTTGCCGTTTACAAAAAATAAATATCTTCTTGTGACGACAGATCTATTGTGCGCCGGTGTGCATTTTTTTCCTAAAGAAAATGGCCGGCTCGTAGGGCGCAAAGCCTTGGCATGTTCTTTAAGTGATATTGCAGCCATGGGGGGCGTGGCAACAGCAGCGGTTGTTTCTCTGGGGTTACCTCGGCATTGTTGCGTGCGCTATGTTGATGACATCTATCGAGGCATCAATGAACTCGCAAGAAAGTTTCACGTGAGCATTGTCGGCGGTGATACGATCCATAGTTCCAGCGTTATTATTAACGTAGCCGCCCTAGGAGAGGTTCGCAAAAGCCAGCTTGTCGTGCGTTCAGGAGCGCGAAAAGGAGATAAGATCTTCGTGACAGGGCCTCTAGGGTGTTCTTTAAGGACAAAAAAACATCTTTTATTCACGCCACGGCTTGTTGAAGCGCAAAAGCTTGTCGCATGTTTTAAGCCAAATGCGATGATCGATATTTCGGATGGGTTAGCGGCCGACTTAGGGCATATTTTAGAAGAGAGCGGAAAAGGCGCCATTCTGGATGAAGCAGCGATCCCAACAGCTAAGAAAGCAACGCTTGAGAACGCTTTGTTTGATGGGGAAGATTTCGAGCTTTTATTTACCGTCTCACCGGAAAATGCCAACAATCTCCTTCATCAGAAGGCTTTAAAAGTCTTTTGTATCGGAGAGATCACGGGTCAAGCGCGTAAGCTTTTTTTGCGTAACACTAAGGGTCAAGTGAGAGCCTTAAAGCTAAAAGGGTATAAGCATTTTTAAGATGCATAAAGAATTTTTATCCACATCTGCTCTTGCAACACGCGCATTCGGAAAACAGCTAGCACGCTGGCTGAAGCCAAAGGATATTGTTTGCCTTTTCGGTGATCTGGGATGCGGGAAGACGGTCTTTGCAAAGGGTGTCGCGCAAGGGCTTGGCGTGAAGGAAAGCGCCGTCAGCAGCCCAACGTTCACATTTCTCAATGTCTATACAAGCAAAAAAGATTTATATCATTTTGACCTTTATCGCATTGAAAAAGAACAAGAGCTTGCGGGCATTGGCATTGAAGATTTTCTTTATGGGAATGGCATTTGCGTCGTGGAGTGGGCGGATAAGCTTGGCGCATTCATGCCTCAAGAGTATTTAAAAATTTGCATAACGCATCAAGGAAACAACAAGCGTCATTTCACGCTTTATGGCCATGGCTGTCGTGGCCAAGAAATTATAAAGCTACTAAAGGTTTAGCATGAACATTCTCGCGTTAGATACCTCGACAAAAAATTTTAGCCTCGCCGTTTTTAAAGGAGGCGAGCCAGCTGCGAGCCATGATATTGTTTTGGACAAGGTTCTTTCGGACTCGATCATTCCATCCATTGATACGATATTAAGAAAAGCCAATCTACCTTTTGCGCAACTTGATGGGTTTGTTGTAGGGTTAGGCCCAGGCTCGTTTACGAGCTTACGCGTTGGGCTTTCGACGATCAAAGGCTTTTCTTTCGCAACACAAAAGCCTCTTATCGGCGTCGCTAGCCTTGATGCGATCGCAATGAATGTGAATGCGGCAAGCTCGCAGGACGTCTGCGTTATCACGGATGCTAAGCGCAGCATGGTGTATGCAGCGTTTTATACAAAAACTGGCCCGGGTCTGAAAAGAAAATCAAAATATCTTTTGCTTGAGCCCAAGGATCTTTTTTCGTACATCACGCGCGAGACGATCGTTGTCGGAGATGGTGTCGCGCTTTATCGTCCCTTATTTGAGCATCATTTTGCCAGAGGTCCGGTCAAGGTTTTCTTCGAGAACGAAAATCACTGGCTGCCAAAAGCAGAGCATTTGGCCTTGTTGGCCCGCGCAAGATTTGAACAAAAAGAATTTGATGATAGCCGTAAAATATTACCGCTGTATCTTTATCCTCAAGATTGCCAGGTGAAACGATGAATATCCCTAGCACGCAAGAAAGATTCGCGCCTGCCATGGCATGGGCGGAGATCGACTTGAAGGCTGTTGAGCATAATTTTTCAGCGATCAAGAAAGTCGCGGGCCAACAAGTTAGGGTGTTGTGCGTCATCAAGGCTGACGCCTACGGCCACGGCAATATCGCCATTGCAAGGCTTCTCGAAAGACAGGGTGTTGATTTTCTAGGCATCTCAGACATCCACGAGGGGATCGCGCTTCGCAAGTCCGGCATCCGCAAACCTATTTTAATGGTCGAAAATACGCTGCCAGAACACGCAAAATATCTGGTCAAGAACAGAATCACTCCCATTGTATGCACAAGAGGCCTTGCTAAGACACTTAATGCTTTAGGTTCAAGAGAACGCCGGAAAGTTCCTGTTCATATCAAGGTCGATACGGGTATGGGGCGTTTGGGCGTTGCTGCTCACGACGCCGTATTTTTTGCGCGTAGCATATCAGATCTTCCTTGGCTTAAGATCGAAGGCATTTGCACGCATTTTCCGTTGTCCGATAAAGACTGCCTTTTTACCTTGCGCCAGCAAAAAGAATTTTTATCTATTGTGCGAGATATCCAAAAGAATACTTCTATTCATTTTGAGCACATCCACGCAGCTAACAGCATGGGGATCGCAGTTTACCCTCTTAAGGGTTTTACGATGGCAAGGGCAGGCCTTATCTTATATGGCCTATATCCAGCCTCTAATGTTAGGGCAAAGATCTCATTAAGGCCTGTTATGAGCGTGAAGTCCCGTATTACTTTTATTAAAGATGTTAAAAAAGGTCAAGGTATTAGCTACGGACACCGTTTTGTGACACCCCAGGCGATGACGATCGCCACGGTCGCCATCGGCTATAATGACGGTTATTTGCGTGCCTTTTCGAATAAAGCTGATGTTTTGATCCATGGCAAACGCTGCCCGGTTTTGGGGACCGTCACGATGGACCAAATCATGGTTGATATAAGTTCTCTTAAAGATGTTCAGATCGGCGATGAAGTATGTGTGCTAGGAAGACAAGGCAGGCAGGAGATTTGCGCTGATGAGCTGGCGCGCATTGCCAACACGATCAATTATGAGATTACGTGCCTCTTGGGAGGCAGAGCGATGAAGATCACTAAGGTCGAGAGTTAAAAATGAAAGATTTTATTCAGGCTTGGAAGGCGGAGCATCGGTATATTGCTGAGTCGCTCATGGGGTTGCGTGGCGTGGCTAATGACCCTCACCAGTGTCAGCGTCAATTGCAAGAAGTCAAAGAGAGGCTGTTAAGTCATTTAAAGACAGAAGATGAGATCCTTTATCCTGCCTTCAGAGAAAAAGCCAAGGAGGATTTACGCGCTCAATGCATTGTCGACCTATTTGAGCAGGATATGGCTAACATCTCTAGAGAAGTCTTAAGATTCTTTGAAAAATATGAGTGTATCGGAGATATGGGCGATTTTTTAAAGGATTTAGATGTTATTATTGCTTCGCTTGAGAAAAGAATTTGGAATGAAGAAAATGTTTTGATGGATGAATACCAAAGGATAAGTCAGGAATCGTGATTTAATTTACAAGGAGCGAGCATGCGACTAAAAACGAACCGCTTGGAAACATTGGTCGATGGGGTTTTTGCGATCGTTATGACGGTCTTGGTCTTGAATTTTAGCGAAGTCTTTATTCGGGAGGCGCCTCAAAGCGAGAGGGACTTTTTTTTATTTTTTATCCAGCTTGATACTAATTTCTTTGCTTATGGCCTTAGCTTCTTTTTGCTGGGGGTTTTATGGTTGGAGCATCATCGGCAATCACATTTTATCCGATCAGTTGACCCGATGTTCATCTTCTTGAACCTCGCCCTTTTGATGTTCGTTTCTTTTATCCCGCTGTCATCTTTAATGCTTGGCAATCATGGACACTTTTTGTTCCCCATCCTTGCCTTTGAGATCAACATTCTTATTATCAATGTTCTTTTTTATGCCCATTGGGCTTACGCGACATATCAGCATCGCCTGGTGCATGAAAACCTTCCTGCCGTGGTCATCGTCAAACAGCGCAGGTTGCTGGTCTTCTGCATCATTTTTTCATTACTAGCTATTTGTTTGGCAGATTTCTTTCCTGTGGCAAGCCTTTTGACCTTGACCATCACTCCTTTCTTAATGATCTTTAAAATGTGGGGGAATGTTGGCCGCGGAGAAAATGTCTTGGGGGAGTAGGGGCACCTTATGCGTGAATGTCCGAAATGTCATGTTTTTATCAGCACGGGGATGTGCTGCAGCCATTGCGGTGCTGACCTTGTCGATATCTCCATGGAAGAAGCCCTTAAGCACACGCGCAAACGTTTTATCAGGCGCTATGTGCAAGGCAAGAATATCGGCCACGTCGATCGGCATATGCAGTATATTTTCGCGAGTTATTTTGGTGATAAATCATTGACGATGATCCATCGGATCAATAAAAATCTTCTTAAGTACGGCCGTGAATATGATCGTTTTCTTATTCGGCCGTTCAATTTATCCGATCTTTTCAACCTGCCGTGGCTTATTTATAATCTTCTTGATTCTAACTTTTTCCATATGCGGTATGATTCTTATTGTTCCGAATGTGATTGCAAATATATCGCAGGGACGCATACGCCGGAAAAATGCCAGTACAATCAGATGTTTTTTAATATCTTGAAAGATGCGTTAAGCGGTGAGATCGTTTACACAAAGAAGATCTATGAGCTTCGCTCTATTGAAGACCGCAAGAAAGGTGTTCATAACGCTTTTGCCGATATGCAGCCTAAATGGCGTCCGTTACATATTTTCGTGGATTTTCTTTCTGTGGCAGTTTCCGTTTTTGCCTGGACCGTTGTTCTTGTTTATGTTTTTTTACCTGTGATCATATTTTTGTTGCGCAAGGCAGATCTTTATCAAGGCCTTTCTTTATAAAATATGAAATAAGTCTGAAATAAAAAGATGAATACCCAAAGCCGATCTAAGCTGTACCTTATTCCAACACCCATCCATGAAGATAGCGGTATTCGCGGCCTTCCTCTTGCCGTTCAGGAGATCGTTCAGACATTGCGTGTTTTTATCGTGGAAGAGGAGAAAACAGCGCGCCGTTTTCTCAAAAGTCTTTCGGCGGATTTTTCTTTGAGCGAGATAACATTTTTTGTTTATAACGAACATAGTCATCCTAATGAAGCGATTGGCATCATGGATAAGATCGGACAGCAGGACTGCGGATTGCTATCAGAAGCGGGAGTTCCGTGCGTGGCGGATCCGGGAGCGCAGATCGTGGCTGCGGCGCATTGCAAAGGGATGGAGGTCGTTCCTCTTGTTGGCCCCTCGTCCATTTTGCTAGCCTTGATGGCATCGGGTTTTAACGGACAACGGTTTTGTTTTTATGGGTATTTACCTAAAGATAAAAATGAGCGTATGAAGAAGCTAAAAGAGCTTGAGCGGCGCTCTGCCCAGGAGCACGAAGCGCAAATCTTTATGGAAGCCCCTTATCGCAATGAGAATTTATTTAAAGATATTTTAGAGGTATGTCAAAAAGATACGCGTCTTTGTGTTGCGTGTGATCTGATGAGCGCTGAGCAATTTATTAAGACGATGACTGTTGATCGCTGGCGCAAAGATATGCCGTCTTTGGATAAGCGACCGACGATATTCTTATTGGAAAAGAAATAGGAGCGGTGTCGTGGCGAAAAATATTTTAGTTCTTTCCGGGAGCCCTAAAAAAGACGGCAACACCGCAACGCTTGTTGACTGGCTTTGTCAGGGGGCGAGAAATTCTGGGGCGCAATGCGAAGTGATCCAGACCGCTTTTCTCAAGTATAAAACATTGGGGTGTACGTCTTGCCGCGCATGCCAAAAGCTTGCTGCTTATGAATGTGTCATTTGTGATGAGGCGCAGCCTGTTTTGAAAAAGATGGCAGAGGCAGATGTTATCGTTATGGCAACACCGCTGTATTTCTTTGGGCCAAGTGCGCAGCTAAAAATTATTCTGGATAGGATGTTTTCTTTGTATAAATGGGATAACGTGGCTGGCACCATGGTCACGCCGCTTAAAGGGAAGACTCTTGTTGTCTTGGCAAGCGCTTTTGAAGATATAGGCCTTGATGCGCTGGCAAAACCTTTTGAACTAACGGCAACATATACAGGGATGAAATTCGTATCACTTCTCATCGCCAACGCGGGGACATCGGGACATATAGCCGACCTTGCGGATGCGCGCAACAAGGCAATGACTTTAGGTGCGGATATCGCCCAGGAGAAAAGAACATGAGGCAAAGTTTGTTAAACTGGGGAAACAGGATAGCCTTTTTTTTGTTCGCAATGGCACTAGCCAATATTGCGCAAGGGCAGAGTGAGGCGTTCAAGCAATATCTTCATGACGACGGTAATGGGGCCAACTTTGATCAAGCCATTTTGCTACATGATACAAGCGATTTCTCGGCCTGCGATACTTGGGAATGCGCGGAAGATGTTTTTAATAAGTCTGTTTTTAAAGGGGAGATGATGTATGTGGCCCAGAAGTTTGGGCAGCCCGATATTGATTGGACTATTGGCGGGCACTTGGAAGTAACAGCCTATCTTTCTGCTGATAGCCGTTATTATGATAATTTAGATATCTTTATGACCGCCACCGGAGAGAAAAAGGCTTTAATTTTTGATATTACAAGTTCTGTGGATGCCTTGGCGAAAAAAGAGTCCGCTATTGATCCTAACGCTGCTGCGGCGAAATGGGCGCCGGATCCTATTTGGCCGATCTACGATTAAGAGTTAAAAGCGAGACCTGATAAGGTAGAGCGCCAAAAGAAGAAAGACCAGTGGAGCTAGCCACGCGGATGCTATTGGCACGAGCAAGCCACCCTTACCAAAAGCCAATCCTACTGCATTCGTAACATAAAACATGAAGCCGATCGCGATCGCTAAGCCTAAAGAGGTAAAGGTAAGGGCTTTGCGACGCTGCGTCATCAGGGCTAAAGGAAGCCCCACCAACAAGATGATGAAATTGCCGAAAGGGTATGCGATCTTTTGGTGGAGGTCTACACGTAAATTATTTAACGCCTTGCGCGCACCGCTTTTTGAAAAACGGTTAATATATTGATGGAGCTGGCGAATATTCATTGAGTTGACATTAAGCCTTTGGCGTAAGAAGTCTTGAGGCGTTTCTTTAATGTCCATCAGCTTTTCATCGTCATACTTCACGTTTTCTGTAGCCTCATCGCCGGGAATATCAAAACTCGTGATCTGGCATTTATAGAATTTCCAGGCGATCCCCGTCCATTTTCCTGAAAGGGCAACAACCTTTTCTTTGATCTGTTGATTTTCATCGTGACCGATGATAGTGATGCCTTTCAGCGTTGCGTCATTAGGATCGTACGCATCAACGAAAAAGAGGCGGTTTTTTAATCCGTAAAAGGTCAAATTTTTTATAGCTTCCTTTTTGCGGCTTGCGTCAGCCTTAAGGATCATTGTTTCATCGCGAATGCTCTCGGAAACGCTCGTTGCTTGCGGAACGAAACGTTCGTTGACCCAAAAGATCAAAACAGAGACGAGCAGCCCAAAACAAAGCGCCGGTTTGGTCATTTGCCAAAAGTTTAATCCGCCGGAGCGCAGGACAATGATTTCATTGTTGCTATTCGCGTGGCTGAAAGCCAAAAGGCAAGCGATCAAACAGGCGATCGATGCGGTCTGAGACAGGATAATAGGGAGAAAAGATTTGTAGTATTCTAAGAGGGTCGTGAAGGCAACCTTTTGTTTGATAAATTCATCCAGGTTAGCCGCCATGTCGATCAAGATATAGAGAAAACAGAACACGAGTATCGTGGAAAGGAAGATCTTGACAATAAGGTCTAAGAGGTAGCGGTCTACGATACGCATAGGCGATAGTTGAGAATACCGGCAATAGCCGCTCCGGCGATGTTAGGCATCCACATGGTTAGTTCAATAGGCGTGAGTTTTTGGACGCAGAGAGCCTCGCAGCCCAAGGTGAGCAAGTAATAGGCAGCGGCGCAGAGAAGAGCCAGGGCGATATTTGCTGTTTTTTCCCGACGGTGGGTAACGACAGCAATGGGCATACCGACC
>Ga0172367_10001517_pt1 | contig 33373 bp, 46 predicted proteins | sample Lak10m_FD_114542 | JGI IMG/M metagenome (GOLD analysis project Ga0172367, IMG submission 114542) | Freshwater microbial communities from Kabuno Bay, South-Kivu, Congo - kab_022012_10m | ecosystem: Environmental > Aquatic > Freshwater > Lake | place: Democratic Republic of the Congo: South-Kivu...
GGTGGTGGTGGCTTTGGTTGCTGATTTAATTAATATCCAATTAGTTCCATTGTAATACATTTCTACCATAACATTAGCAGGAATATCTCCAGCACCTAAATTTGTTCCATCTTGGTTTTTAGCTAAAATATTGCCAAAACCATAAGCATTAATATTAGTAGAGCCTGTATTAGCATTTCCAGTAGCAAATTTAATTGACATACCAGTTCTTATAACTGGTGGTGCTTGTAAAGGGCTAACAGGATTTAATACATAAGCATTTGCTGTTCCAGTGTCAACGCAATATAAAGAAGCTTGTGAGGCAATTATAGCCATACCTTTAATTGTTTGGTCTATGTCTGCATCAATAGTTTGCCCAGTTTTTGTGCAAACATTTTTAAGCTCACTATTAACCATATTATACCAAACATCATCTACTGGGATTGTTGAATTATTATTTTGAAATATCGTTTGTTTATTTGCCATATTTTATATAAAATTAATTTGTGTATTACTTGGTTTTATTGCCAATAACAATTCCCTTACTTCTGATGAAAACCCAGTTGGAATAACTGGAGGAGTATAAGGAGGTGCATTATTAACAATAGATTGACCCATTCTAACATTTAAAACAAATCTAGCTTCTGGTAAAGAAGTTGGAATAACTGGAGGAATATAAGGTGGAGCAACTGAATATTGAGCATTTTCAATAGTTATATTAATGTTTAATAATGCTATTAAATTTCTAATTTCATCAATATTTAAAACTCCTAAACTTCTTAATTTAACTAAAACTTGTTTCTTTCTTTCTTCAAAGGATAGTGAGCTAGTATTTGGAAATATTTTATCAGGAATACCAACACTAGCTTCCCATAATTCTAAATAAGGCAAACTATCGCAAGTTAATATTGAAAGATTGTTCCAATGAGTATTAAATAAATCATCAATTGCTTTTATACTTCCTGATAAACCAAAAAATAATTTATAAAGATTTGATTCTTTATAATCTTTAGAAGCAAAAACCCTTCCACTAGGTAGATACTTCAACATTATGCTGGTATGCTCTTCTTTTGTTAATGGTAAATAGTTTTTCATTAGAAAGTTATTGTTCCAAGGGTTGATAATTTATTAAAAGTATTAACTATATCAGCTGATGGAGAAGCTAAAGTATATTTAGGCTTTGCACCAGTTGAATCGAAGGAATTGGCTATTACAGCCCTAATATTGTCAATTTTATCTGTCTCACCAACATTATTTTGAGTTTTAAAATAATTTTTTAAATTATTAGCAATAGCATTTTGCATCGCAGAAGTATTTGGCTCTAGAGAAGAAAATGTAAAATTTACTGGATTTGCAATTGGTGATAAAACTGATAAATCTTCTTCAACCATATTGCTTGGAATTATTTTAAGTATTTCATCTCTAACCTTAGTAACTTCTAAAGAAGATGGAATATTTGAAGTATCGTCGTCTCTAGTAAATAAAACAGCTACTTGACCAGGTGAAACATAACTATGACTTGCGGTAATAGTTCCTGTTGCTGGTGTTGTTGGATTATTTGCAACTTTAAAATAAATATTATTACCATCGACTAAAACTCTAGCTTTAATATTGTAAGCACTTTGATCAGCACCAGAAACATTGATAAAAGAACCATCTATCATAACATTACCAGTAGAAACTGCAGTGGCAACATTACCATTTCTAGTTAGTGATGTAATTGATATTGTAGAAGATACTGTTGATGGGCTAAATACCCAAACTCTAGTAACCCCTGATATTTTTTTAGCTTGGTTTATAATTTCATTTTTATTAAAATGAGCTACTGGTTGTTGCTTTCTAAATAAAAGCCTTTCGCGATAAGATTCAAAATCTTCAACATCAGTTCCATTGGATAATTCACCATTATCAACATAAACACTTGAATCAACATTTGGAATAGTGGTTGTGGTAATAAGTTTTGTTCCTGCGATTTGATTAGTATTTAAACCACTTGTTGTTGCTTTAACTCCTACTTTAGCACTTTTCCATTGAACAACAATTGTGCCAGTAGGTGTTCCAATAGTTCCAGCTTTTTCAAAGGTAAAAGTATTGTCATTAACTACTACGATTGGTTGGTTAACAACATTAAAATCATCAGGAGTTGCTCCAGTTATGGAGTCAATAATAAAACCACTTGCAAGATTATGAGGATTGGAAAAGAAAACAGAAACTACACTTCCAGTTCTTGAAATAGAGCTAGGTATAATTTGATTTAATGTTATAGTTGCATCGCTTTGAGTTGCATAGGTTATACCATTTGCAGATTGTAATTGACTATTAGTTGGAATAATAACTCCAGAAGTTCCAGTGAAAATAACATTACCTTCAGCTGGTGTTGCAGGATTTAAAGAAATTCCTAAATCGTTTCCGTGTTGTGTTAAATAAAAATCTTCAGCGGTTGTGATAAAGTATTGTTTAAATTGTCTAACTGATTTTCTATAAACATCAAATATTCTTGAGCCAATACTAGCTAATAAGGTTTTATTTAAGTCAACTTTGTAAAAATCACCATTAGTTTCAATACTAACTTCAGCGACCATCTTGTCGACTACTTCTTTTCTTGTATCTGGTGTGTTAAATTCAGCCATTATAACTTAAATATTGTAAATTTTTTAAATCAATATTATTACCATTTTGGTCAATAATAGTTATTTTAAATTGAAGAGTTGATTTAGAATAATCAATTTTTTCTATATCAATTATTTCAATTTTGTTATCAATAATATTAATAAAATCAACATTTACTTCACTTGCAATGTTGTCAGTTAATAACCATTCTAAACATTCTTCAATGTAGCTTTGAAATAATATTGCAGTATCTTGGTCTAATTTAGATTGCTCTAAAGTCCATAATAAACTACCTTGTTCAAAACCATCACTATGTAATATCAAATTTCCGTGCCAACCACCTCTCCTTTCAGGAATTTCAATGGTTTCATCTCTTTGATTGCTGTAAAGAGATATTAAAATAGCATTATAAAGAGAATTACCCTCTTTATCAAAATCTAAATCATATAAAGTAGAATCACCTACCTTAAATTCTTTTAAACCCATTGTCATACAACTCCTCCAGTTGTTGCTGGTCCAGATAATACCCCACTATGAATATGAGTGAGGAATTGTTTGCCCGCAATAGTTGTTCCAGAGCCTGTTAATGTTGCATTACCACTAACTTCTAAATTACCTGTTATTTTAACATTTCCAGTTATTTCAATGCCATTGGAATTGAGTTTGATTATATTTGAATTCGATTTTATGTCAATATCGCCGTTTGCTTTAAAAATAAGTGAATTATTTGCATTGGAGTATAAACATAATTCACCTTCTTCGACTGAATTAGCATTCTCAGCATCAAAAGCAAAAGCGTAATAATCATCATTTTTTGAAGGTGGATTTATTATCAAACATTTAGTATTAATATTAGGATATACATTTGATTTGGATTGATTTACCAAAACAACATCATCAATTTCAATATTTGAAGGGCAAATTAAAACTCTAAGTAGAATTTGATTACCTTCTTTATAAGCTTTAGTTATAGTTCCCCATCGGATAGAATCTCTTAAGGAAATTAATTGATTAATTATTTCTTTGTTCATAATATTTTTTCTGGTTCTTTACTAACTCTTTTTCTACCTCTAATTCTTTCTGATATTGGTTCAAATAGAGAATCCGTATAAGCATATTTATCAACCAATTGCAAAAGGGTTGTAGTACCATTTTCATTAGTTTTTGAATAATTTATTGATTTAATTAAGTAAGAACCAAAAACCCTTCTTCTTTCGTCCCAAACATCAACTAAATTATTAACTTTCCATAGTGGATTAAATTTAATATTTTCATTTAGATTTTGTCTAAATCCATAAATTTCACAAGAATAAGTAAATGATTTAGTTTTTTGTATATTTGCCTCCCATTTAGCTCTAGCAACTGCTTTTCGTGTTGAGGTCATTGACATATAATGATAATGAGTTCTTGTTTCTCTTACTTCACTATCAATAGTTTCCGCTTGCGTATTAACAAAAGAACCATAATTTTGTCTTGAAACTTTAGTTGTAAAAACCCTATCGCTATTAATCGGCAAAGGCTCGATAATTTCCATAGTTCCACCATCACCATTTCCTGCTGTTGATTTTACAATATATTTATGAAAACGATGAGTCCAATCTCTATCAACACTTGATTGAATAATATTATTTTCAGAACCACCTATAACTCTTTGTAAAATAGTATTACATCTATTTTCGCCAATATCATTAATTACAAGATTGCTAAAGCCATCAGTAGTTAAGATTAAACCTCTTTTATCAGCACATCTTTTAATAACTTCAAAAGCAGAATCACCATCACGATGAGAAATATCATCTTCAGAACCTAACTTATCAATTAATCCATATTTATTTATTATTGATACTTCGTTAGATTTGTAACCAATAAACCTTTTAAAAGGAATTATTTTAAAATTAATAGTTTCTAAAGCATTTTTACATAAAGTAATAAAATCCATTGGAGGCTTATATATTTTAGCTCCAACCTTGCTATCAACTAAATCACCTAATCTATCTCTACCACTTATTTTAATAAGATTTCCATAATTAGAATCAGACTCACTAACTCTTTCTATAAAGCCGTCAATTAATTCTTCATTATCTACTTTAATTTCAATTCTATCACCAATATTAATTATTTCATCATCAGGGACGGAAACAATTAATTCAAAAATATTAACCAAAGATTCTAAATCAATATCAATATTATAAGATATGAAACTTGTGTAAATTTTATTATTAATTGTTGCAGATATAATATTAATAGCCATTTTATAAGAAAATATTAATTTTACCTTTTAAATTTGCACTATCCTCGGGATTGTTTAAATCTATAATATTTTGATATTCAGATGGGGTTTCAGAACCATAATATTGATATGTTAAAATAACTGCTGGAGTAGATTCCTTAACATCAATAACTTTTATATTTGGTAATTTTAATTTTAAACTATTTAACAATTTAATGTTTTGTAATCTAGCATTTTCTAAGTAAGAATATAATTCATCGTCAATCTTATTTTGTTCGAATTGAAAATACATTTTATCAAGTCTTTTAATCATTGAATCGATTTGCTCTTGATTAGTATAGTCAACCTGAGAACTTGCTTGCATAGCATTTGATAAACAGGCAATTTTTGTATAAGTTGCAACTGCATTTTTAGAACTATTAGTAGAAAATTGAACGCTATTAAATATTCTTTCAGAGTTTTTAATATTAGAGGTAAAGTTATCAAAAGCATTTAAGACACTTTCAAAGATATTGCTTAATTTTCCAATTAATTGACCTGGTAATTGCATTAAACTATTAATTGAAGTCATAAACTCATTAATATCAGCCACAACACCAGCAACTTCATCAACAATGCCATTAGCAAAACCAATTACATCATTAATAGTATTGGTAACCTCGTCTATTGCATCTCTTGCTTCATTGTAAGTTTCAGCTAATTCATTAGCTCCTTCAATAGCATCTTTTAATAACTGAGCATTTTTTTCACCAATTAATTTATAAAATTCATTTAATAAACTTTTCTCATTATTAACACCTTCAGGAAATTTATTCTTATCACTTTCAGCAAAGGTTACTTGATATTGAACCCTTCCAATTTCTCCTTGTAATTGTTCATTAGTTAATTGACATTGAACAACAACAACTTTCTTTTTACCTTCAGTTGGGTGGATTAATACTCCAATCCCTTTTTGACTCATTACTTCTTCAAACTTTTTCTTGTTTCTTTTATAGGAAGTTCCAGTATTATTATTGGCTTCAATAAATATATTTAAAACATAAATTGGTGATTTTTCTCCAGTATCTTCAACATATCTTGATTTTATAGAATCAGGAAATTCGTGAATTGCTGTTTTTCTTCCTAAATCAGGTTTTTGAGCTACTTCACAAAAGAATTGAGAGCTTTTACCATTGCAAGAAAATTTGGCTCTTTGCCAAAATGAATTAATAGCCACCTACACCTCCTACACTTATATTTTTACCAGTATCAAAAGTAAAATTAACATTAGAGTTGGCTGTTTGTTTAGTTTTATATGGAGTCATATTTAAACCATTAGGTAGTCCACCTTCAATTCTTAAAACCAATTCAATTTCTTGTTTAGGCATAATAATTTGTAATTGTGGCTGAATTTCAGTTCCTTGTGGAATTGGTGTCATATTTTGATTTGCAATAGCATCTAGAAGCAAGTTTTTATTTTGCTTTGAATAATCTGCAATACTCATTCCTTTTCTATTCCAGATTTTATCCCATTTTTTTCTTTCATTATAATCATCTGTGAAGTTTAAATCAAACCACTTATTATAACCATATTCTTCTAAAGGTAAATTCTCAGCTCTTTTTTTAGAGCCATCCCAAATATCTTTACCTAAAGTATATCCAGCAAAAGTAAGACCTATTGCCGCTCCCATTGGATTAGCAAGAGCAGCACCACCCACGCCAGCACCAAACAATCTTGAGCCATATTTAATAGCATATTTTGCTCCAAGACCTATTAACGCACTAGTAGCGCCTGTTTCAGATAATTTAAAACCAGTTCCTAAAGTTTTTTGTGCTTTGGTTTTTTTTGGGTCATTAAATATGTTTGTATAATAATCTATATTTCCTTCTTCATCTTTCATTCCAATTAAGCCAGTTTGAACAACATAATTTACACCTCTAGTTAAATTTGAAAAGGCAGGAACTGCTTTTTTACTAGAAATATCAGATAAGTTTGATATAGACGAACTCAATCTTCCAATTTCAGCTGATAAACTTTTAAATTTATCATCTAATTTATCACCAAATTTTAATTCAAGAGCTTGTTTTAAATATGGCATAACACCAGCACCTAAAACATTTTCTTTCATTAAAGGAAATATATCTTGGGTTCTATTAATTTTTCCTCTATATTGTGCATATTTATGAGCATTTCTAGGGTCATTTATTGCTAAATTAGTAGCTACTAATAATGTATCATAAAAACCTGCAACTTGTTCATTAATTTGTTGATTAACTTCTTCAGCACTAATTTTTTCTTTAGTTAAAGTTTGTTGAAAACCTTTTTGTAAAAAACCAGTCTCTTCAGCTGTTAAATTAAATAAAGCTGAGTAAATGGTGCCAGTTTCAGTCACCGCTCTAATCTTATCTAAAGACATTCTATCTTTACCACCAGCACCTAACATTTTAATATGTGAATTTGCTATGGCATTTATATTAACACCATATTTTTGCCCTAGTCCATATAAATATTCAATCTCTTTATTAGCATTACTAATGTCTTGTTCTTTTGTTCCACCAGTATAATATTGGCTTGATAAAATAACTTTAGCAGAATTTCGTAAAGCATCCATCGAACGCATATTATCAAACATTCTTGAAGGAGCTTCTTGAATAGTAGATGCAATTTTATATGCAGCTAAATACCTCATTGCTCTCTTGGTAGTTCCAAAATAACTAGCTCTTTCCTTTTTTTTCCTTTCAGTTTCTTGATTTAGAACCTGAGGGTCAATCATAGTTGGAGCATTAAGACCAATATCGTTATACATTGAAGAGGTAAAGCCAGATGATTTTCTAGCTTGATATGTTCCAATAATTTTACCATTCAAATCAGTTCTATATCCCAAAGCAGAAAACGGAGCATTGCTTTCCAATTTTCTTTTTTGCATCAATTCTTTATTAAATCTTTTTTCCAACAGTTCTCTTTCTTTAGCAGACCTTTTATGTATTTTATTTTGTTCAGTTTGAAATTTAATATTGTCTTTCTTTTCTTGTTTTATTTTATCAGAAAGATTTTTAGCATATTCTTTATTATAATTTTTAGCAATATCAAGGGTTTCATTTCTTAATGCAATTTCTTTTTTAGTTTGATTAGATATTAATTTAGAATTTTCTTTAGAAGCTCTTTCATTTTGGGCAAACATTGCATTCATTTGAGCTTGCTTTGTTTGTGCTGATATTGATGAGCCATAAACTTCTTTCCAAGCCTGCTCTTGTTGTCTTAATTTTTGAGTGGCAGATAATGGTTTATTAATTTTATCAAAGGCAGAATTTCTAACACCAAAAGAAGGAGTGCCTAAATCTTTCATAACTTTAAGATTTTGCTTTTGCATTATTTGTTCTCTAAGATTTGCTTTTCTAGCTTCAGAATCAATTCTTTTTAAATCAGCAATAGATTGTCCACCAATAGAAGATTTAAACTGCTCAAAAGACATTGTGCCAGTGGTATATTTACTATTAGCACCTTGATATTTTTGAACTCCAGTAACCTTTCCCGCTAAATCAGTTGAATAGCTTATGGGGGTTAATCTACTTTTTGCGGTTTTTTTATTAAGGTCATCTATTTCATTACCTAAATCATCAATTTCTTTCTTAGCTTTTTTGGCACTTTTAGCAACCTGTTCTAATTTAGGGGATAAATTATCAATAGTGTCAATTGTAAATTTAGCTCCGCCTTTGTTTATATTTGCCATTGTTTAATTTACTTTGTAATTCCGCTAAATCTTGTTGCCTTTTTATTTCGGCACTTACTTTTTTAGCGTGGTTATTTGCTATTTGTATATATTCTTCAAATTCACCAATAGTAAAATTTACAATTTCACTATAAGTAAATATTGATTTGTGATAAGATAAAAATTCAAAAATTTGTCTTTTTAAATTTTTAATCAAACTATCTACTATCTTTCTCTGCCAATCTTGTGGAATACCGAATTTATTTATTCGTTTTCTTGTGTCTCCGTCAAAATTGACCCTACTGATAAAAAAGCGTCTACATATTTTCTATGAATAGCATAAGCCAATTTAGCAGAGATAGAAACTTTAGATAAAGGTTGGTCTTCGCCTTTTGCTTTGATTAATTTATTGTTGATAAGAAAATCAAACTCGGCACCAGCAACATCTTCTTTACCTTTTCCAGCTTGTTGAAAATTTTCCATTTGGTTAATTTGTATATCAACAAGTTCAATTTCAGTAACTACAGAATCAGGTTTATTATTTACCTTAACTTCAAAACTTGGATTAATTTTAATAGTTATTGTTTTTTCGTATTTATAATCAGGATTAATTTTAATATTTGACATATTTTATTATTGATTAGTTAAGGTAGAAGGATTGGTTTGAAACATAAACATTACAGAGCCATCTGGTCCATAGGATTGTTCCAAATCATTCATTAATGAACAACTAGTGTGTTGTTCATCAACTCCACCTGATTCTGATAAAATATCAATTTGGCATCCTCCACTATTATTTTGAGCTTTTAATTTTCTAAATATAAGAACTGGATTTTGTTCATTGCCAGCAACATCATAATTAGCTACTGAGAATTGAACTGAACCAATTTTAGTAGTTTGGTCTTCAGTGATTCTAATTTGAGTTTTATTGCCATTAATAACAGGTCTTGAAACGGTTTGTCCTAATCCAGCAACACTTTGTAAAGAATTGGCATCAATCCAAATATCTTTATTATCAATTTGTAATCTTTTAAGGTTAGTTGTCATATAAATTAATTTTTAGGAGTTAATACAAAATCAGCTTTTTCAAATTGTCCCATATTCCAAAAAGAATAAGAACCACTAATTAAACCTGTTGCAGTATTAATATTTAATACAATACTTTTTAAGAAATCATCAATTTTATCTGGTTGAACAATACCAAATTCAGATAATTCTTTATAAATTCCTGACATCCAAGCTTTAAATGATTGTTTGTCAATATATTTATTATCTGGAATATTAGGAGCTTGTCCATTAACCATTCCAGCTTGTGACCAATCTTTTTTAATTCTTTTATAAAAAGTTCCTTTGACAAAACGAGATGTATGAACTTTGTTTAAATTGTAATAAGTATTGCCATCAGCACTTTCAGTAGCTTTTTTATAGCAAGTCATTAAATATTTGCTAGTAAGGGTATAAGTTCCAGTATCATCGATTCCATAAACAGAACCACCTAAATCATTAATAGCTTTTCTTTCAGTAGTTGACCAATTTGTTCCTTCTACAAGAACTGGTAAATCAGCTAAAATAATGTTATGGTAAGGAATACCTAATTTATCAACTCCACCTCTAATATTACCACCAAGCATATATCTTGAAATAGGAGCATCAGTGAATACTCTTAAAGTGTTTATAGCTATTCTGTAAGCAGTTAAAATCAATGGTTGAACTGGAATAGAAGAACCTTTATGATTTGAATTATTTATTAATTTAACACAACCTTTTTGAATGGTTTTAGTGTTTAATGTATTTGGTGCTAAAGATGAAGTAATGTTTGCATAAGTATCAACATCATCAAAATGTCCAACTGATTCAATTGACAAATCTGGAGTATTCCATTTAGCATCAAGGTGAGCTTTGGCATTACTTAAGAAATGTTTAGGGAAAATTAAATCATATTGAGCTTCAGCAATTTTATCTAAAACATTTGTAATAACTGGGTCAGTTGCACCACCTGAGAAAGCGGTAATGGTATAAGAAACACCAGAAACAATACCATTAATTAAAATGGTTGCCATATTCATTGCAGTTCCTTTATTTTTTGCAGTAAAGGTAATTGTTCCAGTCGAATTAACGGCAGTTACTGAAGAATTTTTATTAGCTGTAATTTGAGCTACTAAATCATCACCTATGGTAGTTGCGGTAGAAGTAGTTAAAATGTTTAAAGTGTATTTGTCAAAAATACCATCAGAAACAATAACTTCTAAAATACCAATTTTAGGATTTGAAACAGTAAAGGCAATAGAACCTGTTGCCGCTACACCTGAACCATTGTCAGAAATTGGAATAATAGATAGCTCTGTATAAACATCAACCATTTTAAATGCTTTTACAGCATTGCAAGCTTGAGAACCAGCTCCTAGAAGTGCCTCATAATCTTCAAAATTATTGTTTAATTTATAGATATTACCTGAAGTAAAACCTGCTCCAAGACCTTGAGCAATGATAAGTGGTTTTACACTATCAGCTTTATATAATGGGTCTTCTGGTTTCAATGTTAAATTTGCAATAGGGTCGATTGTCATATTTATTTAGTTTTAGGTTTAATAATTTTTAAATGATTGCTAAATTCATTATATTTGATTTGTTCAGCCCAAAATGAATCATAAACATTTCCATACTCATCAGCCTCTAATTCAAGAGAGTGACCAATTGGCAAAAATTTACCTTCATAAAAAAACTCTTTTAAAATTTCAATTTTGATTTTCATAAAAAATATTTGATTTATTAATTTTTATTATTATTATTATTTTCAAACATAAGTCAATAATAGTAAATAGTTTAAAACTAAGTAAAAAATATAAAAATGTTATTAAGTAATATAGAATTAGATTCGATTGTTCAAGCTGGTTATTTAGATTCTTATAGAAGTAATTTTAGAAAATTTTATAAAGAAGTGGCTTTTAATGCTATATTTCCCGGAAAGAAGTTAATTGAAGCCTATGTTACTGATTATCTATGTGAAATTTGCGAAGCAAGTTTCCGTAAAGAAAAAGGTTATGCAAAAATAATTGTAAATATTCCACCGGGTTTAATGAAGTCAACAATTATCTCTGGTGCTTTACCAGCTTGGGCTTTAGGAAATAGACCACAAGAAAGAATTTTTGGTGTTTCAAATACAGATGAATTAGTTAAAAGAAATATTGATTGGACTAAACTAGTAATAGAAAACGAAAAATATAAAAAAATATTTCCTGAATTTTCTTTAAGAAAAGATACACAAACACATATTCAAACTCCCTTTGGTGGTGAACGAAAAGGATTTTCTACCTTAGGTGGTATTACAGGTGAAAGATGCGATATGATGCTTGTTGATGATTTTATGAATACTAAAATGTTATTATCAGATGCAGAAAGGACAAGGGCATTAACATTATGGGCAGAGGGTTTTGAATCAAGACCAGATGCAAATGGTTCTATTGTAATTATCGAACAAAGATTAGACCCAAGAGATTTAACTGGTTATATTTTAAGAACTAGAAGAGATGAATATACTCATATTTCTATACCAGCCTATTTTGAAGCTAAAAAATATTATACTATTGAATATACTAGAAAAATTAAAGATATTTCAGAAAAAGTAAAGTTTGAAATGTCTTTTGAAGAGGGGGATTTATTATCACCTCAAATTATTACTCAGAAAAAAATTGATGATTTAAAAAATAGAGTAGTTGACCCTGAAACTGGAATTGCAAATGGTAAATTTGTTTTCTTTGCTCAATACTTACAAGACCCTATTAATAAAGAAGGGAATTTAGTAGATGTTAATTGGTTTTTGCCATCGAGATTAATTGATTTTGAAACTCTAGTATTTGATTATATTGTATGCTCTGTTGATTCCGCTCAAAAAGCTGAACAGATTAATGACCCATCTTGTTTTCATAAATATGGAATTATAAAAAATAAACCATATTTAATTGATAGATACTCAGAGAGGTGTTTATATCCTAAGACTAAAAAATCTTTGATAGAATTTTTAACAAATGGATATAAAGTAAATTTTTGTTTAATTGAAGATAAAAATACAGGTTCATCATTATTGCAAGAATTACAAACCGAGCCTAGATGTGCTGGAGTTAGATTTATTAAAATCGAACCTGGTATAACTTCAAAAGAATTAAGATTTTCAACAGCTACTGGTTATATGTCAAAAGGAATCTATGTTCCTAAAGATGCTATTTGGTATCCTGAATTTGAATCGCAAATGGTAAGATTTCCAAAAGCTCCGCACGATGATGATGCTGATGCTTGTTCACAATTTTGCAATTATATGACAATGAATAATTTTATGATGAATCCTAAAAATTTAATTTTTTCAGTTTAATTTACCACTAACATTTAAAAGCTCATTTTGAATTAAAAAATTAAATTCTTTCAAGGCAACTTTATCAACTTCATTCAAGAAGTCATCTGCTGATGGATTATTTCTTAAATAAATAGTTGTTTCAAAATTATAATTATAACAAAATAAACCATCTTCTTCAATAGCGACACCATCATTAATTGGTGTAATTCTAGTATGCGAAGCTTCTGATAATTGAGAGCTAGGTGCGAAACCACCAATAGACTTTAAAATAGGTTTAAAATAATTTAAACACTTATCTTTAACATAAGCATTAGTGTAATTGTTATTTTCATAAGTAAGAGGATAAAAAATAAAAAGACTAATTGGGACAATTTGCATTATTCTTAATGTTTGATAATTTAAAGCTTGATTACTAACATCTGTATTGTTATAAGGGTCTTTTCCTATTAATCTTTCATTAATTACAACAGCAAGACTTGGTTTATAAGTTACTGCACCATTATCTTCAGTAGTTGCAAAATTCTGATATAAATTTCTTGCATCGGTTAAACTAGAAGCACCAAAGATTCTTGAAGCTGATTTAACTTTTCCACCATAGCCAATAGTTCCAATATTGTCATTATTTATAAAGGTAAATTGATGACTATGAACACTAGTTACCAATTTATATCCATTAAAGCCACCATTAATTAATTTTTTTACAATAGGACTTCCTGTTGCTGGTGTTGTGGCGGTTTGGTCAACTTCAAAAAAGATTAAGTATGGAGAAGGTTTTAAGTAAATATATTTTATATCCCAATCATTGTTAATTCCCCTACTATTGTTTATAATAAAGGTATTTGGATTAGTAATAGAAGCAATACCTTTATCAATATCTAAAGAATTTCCAAGACTATCATAAAGACTTATTTTGTAATTTGAATTTACAATAAAAGGGTTTGCTTCAGTGGTTGTAATTGTTATTTGATTAGTTGCTTGATTTACAGCAAAACTTGTTATTTCAAATAAAAGATTTTGATTATAAATTTTTTTAATTCCATTGTATTTACTATCACTTGCACCACTTATTTCAATCTCTTTATCAGATGGTAAAAAGTCGTGTGGATTAGTTGTTAAAGCTATTGCTATATTATCATGTCTTTTTAAAGATACTATTGAGTTTTCAAATTTTACATCAGTTATTAAAACACCATTGCCAACTTTAAGATGTGAAACTTGGTCTGTTTGAATAGTAACAATATTACCTGCTTTAGTTGCAGAAACAATATTGTAAGTATCATTAAATACACCATCAAGGTATTTAGGCAATACGGCTTTTAATTGATGAACTAGTTCTTCTCCTTGCATTTATAATCCTAAATTAATTTTATTATTTAAATCAATGGAGTTATAATAAGCTTCCATTGCATAAGCATCAATAACTATAATAGCACATTTTAAACATTCAAATTTTTGTTTATCATTAAATTTTTCAAAATTATCAATACATTTAGTCACCATACTTCTATAATTTTTTGGTGAATCACTTTGTTTCTTGGCAAAGGAATTTATTGGTAATAAAAGAATAAAAGCGATTACAAGGTATTTCATAGTTTTTTAAGGCTTTGGTTAATAGAAGCTATAATTTTGTTTCTAATCGCTAATTTATTTTGTTTTAATGGTCTCGATATATTGTTTCTAGGTGCAATTACTTTTCCAAGTGAATTAGTACCACCAAATTCTTGTAAAGCTCCGTGTTTAGCTATGGAGGAATCAGAACCAATAACTTGACGATTATTTCCAGCAGATTGAGTATAAATTGACCTATATAATTTACCATCATAAATAGCAGAACTTTCTCTGCCATTTCTATTTGAAGCTCTATGTTTTCTTTTTAAACCCCAAGCTGGTGGAACATATAAAGTCCCTGTTTTTTTAAGGGTCATTTCCTGTTTAATTTTATTTACCATAAAATTACCAGCATTTTTTAAGCCATTCCTTTTTCCCCTTTTATAAGCATTTAAAAACTTTCTAACATTTTCAGGGGTAATTTCTAATTTGTTTAATGATGTTTTAAGTGATATTTTAATATTGCTCATTTTATATTGATTTTATATTGATTATCGCCTTTGTGAACACATCTTAAAACTGTGAATGTGTGTTGATTATGAACATCTTGTTTAATATCAACTATGTCATAAGCCTGATTATTAACAGGGTTTAATAAGTAGTGGTGTTTTTTTATAGGTTTATCTTTGTTAAATCTAATATAAAATTCATCAGTAATTTTGCCTAAGGAATTTGTTGCATCAAAAACTTCTTCACCATTAATTGTTTTTTGTTTAGACCAAAAAGTAGCATAAACACTAAGAATTGCATTTATATCTTGATTGTTTTGCAAGTTGTTTCTTGTTTGGTGTCTAGCAATTATTTGAATAGGTGTGTTTAAATCACCAATTGAGACTTTACTTTTAGGTGAAGTAATATAACCGCAATTTTGCATATCTTAAATAATTTCAATTATATAAGGTCTAAAATTATTAATAGCTAATGAATAATGATTGCAATTAACATCTCCTCTATTCATATAGTAATTAGCTATAAACATTAGTAGTGCTTGTTTTACATCGCTAGGAATGTTGGCATTAGTTGCACCATATCCAGCTGTAAAAGTAATTGCAACACAATTTTTAATTTCATCAATAAAATCAGGATACTGATTATTAGTTATTAACAAAATTTCAGAAAATCTTGTAGATTCGTTAAAATAATAATTTTGACTTGTGTAAGTTGTTAATACATTGTTTAATTTAAATTGTATCGAAACAATGCTTTGTAATTTAGATTTCCTTATTTTTATACCAACATTATATTGAGGAAATTTATCAATATAAGTTTTATATGTTTTAGTAATTAAAGACCTTCCTGTTATGTCTTCAAAGAAAGTGCTAGCAACTTTAATTAAATGAGTTAAATAATCATCTTCATTGGTAAAATCTATTCTTAAATGATTTTTAACCTCTGTTAATGTTAAAGGCAACTCATTTGTTTGAGAAGTAATTATGTATTCAGTTGGTTGCCTAAAATTTAACATTATTTTCTATTTTTAGTATTTTTTTTATTATCTTTTAATTCTTTAGTAGTTTTTTCTTTAACTTCTTTTTCTTGAGTTAATTCTTCAACTACTTCTTCAGTTGGTTCTTCAGTTGGTTCTTCAACAATTTCTTCTTTAATATTATTAATTTCATCTAAAGTTTTTTCTTTTATGAAATCCTTAAAGTTAGTGCAATTTAAAGCAAATTCAAATGATTCACCGATAATTAATTTTAAATAATTTTCAGTATAAAAACCTTGTTCTAAAATAGGATAGCTATTAGGAAATACATATTATTCAATTATTTCATAAATTTTTGATTGATTAATATTTTCTTTTAGAACTGAATTTATTTTCATATTGGAAATTATTTAAGTTAAATTCCACCCCCTAATTAAAGAGGGTGGATAAGTAAAAAAATTATACTTGTTTAAGTGGGTTTGTCAATGATTCTGTTAAAACATTAAGTCTATAAGTTCCAGAGAAACCAACAGTCTTAACATTAAACCTAACAAATTTATGAGTTGAATTAGCTAGATTTGAAAAAGCAATTGATGATTTGCCATCTGCAATCAGTTTAGTTTGAGCAAATGGTTCAACATCAGAAGTTCTATCATTAGAATAGATTGAAGTCTTATAGTTTGATGCACTATAAGTAACTAAATCAGTGCTATTGAAGGTATTTACTGAGTCAAACTCAATATTTAAAATTTCAATAGAACCAGCAGTTCTAACAACTTCTAAAAAAGCTTTAATATTAGAACCTAAACTTCCAAAGCTTGCATTTCTTAAAGTTAATGCATCACTTGGTAGAGTAGCGGTGCTAGTAGTTAAAGTAGTATTTTCTTTTAATGTTATTAAAACATCACCAGAATATTTATCAAATGGATTCATATTTTCTCCTTTATATTTTTAATTAATTTTTAAGAACTGCAATACCTAAAGCTTCTTCTTTAGTTACATTACCAGCTCTATAAGATACTTTACCCATTACAAATTCGCCATCTTCTAATTCATCTTTAAATGAACTAGCAACACCTGTTTTAACAACAGTGCTTGTAGCTAAAGTATATGCTTCATTAAACAAACCTGCAACGCAAGCAAGCTTACCAGAATCAGGACCTGCACTTCCAACAAATCCAGTTGTCGCAGGATTATTTTGAGCAGTAAAGTCGTCATTAAATAGATTATATTTAGCGAAACCATCATTTTCATCAACTTTATTGGCATCAGTATTTGTATCTACTGGGATAATTCTAATTAAACCTTGAGCAGTTTTAATTTTCATCAATCCATCATCAGCATAAACAAATCTTTCAGTTTTTTGGTGACCATCAGTTCCTTCAGTTATAAACATAGAAGCTAAAACACCTTTGTCCATTAAACAAGCAAATCCTGGGTTAAGAGTATAACCTACTTTAAATTTTTGAATAAATTTATCAAAATCATTAAAAGTAAATACCCCTTGAGCAGCACTTAAATATCTTTGGAAATTTGAATTAGCTGAAGTTGTTTGTTGAATTGCAGGAATTATTCCTTTAATACCTTGAGTTTCAGCTTGAAGAACTCCGTTCATAATTGAAGCAGAAATTTCTTTTCTATCATTTTCCTCAATAGCAGCAAATTCAGATAACAACCAATCAAAATCATACTGACCTTGTTGTAAAGCTTCGTATGCTTCTGCAGTGATATAGTCTTTAGCAATATATTTTCCTAGATAAAAACGAACTTTTTTGCCTTTGCTTTTTTTCATTTCTTTAGCAGTTCCACCTTCATTAGCTAATTTTCCATTAACTGAATTTGGCGCAGATTTATCAATAAGATTAAAAGCTAATCCGCCAATAACTTGATTAGTAGAGAAATTTCTAACTAAGTCAATAATTGGGTTAACAGTAGCTAATTTTTCAATAATATTACCAATTTGAGTTTCTCCATTGAAAAATAAACCAGCGTGAGAGTTATCAGAAGTATTAATAAAAGCTTTAAATTTCCCTTTTTTGAAAAATTTACCAGAGTCTGTTTTAATAGATACTGGGTTCAATAAATCTACTTCTGTTTTAATAACTTCAGCAAATTCTTTTTTTTCAACTTCAGATAAACCACTAGATTCTTTTTGAGTGTAACTTTTAGTGTTATTAACAAATTCCTCAACAGTATTTTGGAATTTATCATTACTTTCGTTAATTTTTTTGAATTGAGTTTCAACTGATTCATTGATTTTTTTAATTTCAGAATCAACTATAGATTTGGTTTGATTAACCAAATTTTCTTTAATATCTTTAACAGAAGTTTCTAAACCTTGTTGAATACCATCAAGTTTTTTAGATATTTCTGATACAGAATTTTTGTTTTCTTGTCCTTCCATATTATAATTTAATTTTAGGGTTAAAATTGTTAATTGCTAAATTGATAGCAAAATTGTCTAACATTATTTCAATATCATTTTCAGATATTGGTGAAGCTTCCCGCTCCATTTTTTCCTCAACTTCTCGTTGATTAGAAATTCTCTTAATCAAGGCAATAAAAGCCTTGGCATCGCTTGAAGATAATTCACATCTTTCTCTTAATAAATCTTCAGCATCTCTAATGGTTTTAACTTCATTTAAAAATGATTTAAAGTTTTCCACAAGAGCATTATCATTAGCTCCTTTAACTACTAATGAATATTCAATTAATTCACCTTTGGTAATTGTTCTAATACCAGTTTTAGAATCATAATCAGATTCTCTAGTTAAAAATCCTACTGAAAATTCACTAATAGCTCCACCTTTTACAAGTGGAATAATTTCTTTAGATACAAATTCACTTTCTTTAATAAGCTTGGCAGTAGAAGCTAAGCCATCTTGTCTATCAAAATTAAACTCAGTAGCAATTCCAATAGGTCTATCGCTTTTATGGTTAAATAATATTGGAAAAGGACGATTAGCATTTAATCTTTTTTGAATGCTATCATCAAAAATACCTTTAACCAAAATATCATTATCGTGGTCAATATTGTTATAACCAGCAACCAAGCCAGATACATTAAAATACTTATCATCTTCATTGCTTAAATCTTTTTGAGTTAAGTCAATGTTAAAAGTTTTTCTTATAAAGTTTTTGGACATAAGATATTAAAAATTAATAAAATTATTTGACATTTTATTTTTTATTAATAAATTGTAAATATAAAACTTGCTTTTACTTTAATTTAAACTAAAATATATTATATGGACGATAAAGATTCTAAATTTACTAATACAACAAATTTTATTAGAAAGTTAAAACAACATATACCAATGTTGGTAGAATTAAATATGTTGAGTGGTAAAAAAGAACCTGATAAATTTTTAGATATAAATAATTTAGAATATTTAGAATATCGTCAGGCATTAGCTAAACAAAAGAAAGCAAAAAAGAAATATTTAGAAAAAGAATTCAATAAAAATATACTTGGCATTTCAGGATACTCGCAATGGTATGTTAAAGATGTTCAAGGAATTAGAAATTGTTATAAAACAATTTTAACTCTTTTAAATCAAATCAAAGATTTAAGAGAAAAAAATAAAAAATTAGAAGAAGAACTAAATAAACCATTAAAATAATTAATAAATAAAAATATGACAGTATTAGTAGCACAAAACACCAAAGACAAAATTATCTTAGGAGCAGACACGGGAACTTTTTATGGTGATTATCATAAAATTCATTTAACTAACCATAAAAACCGACTTAAAATAATGTCAGTGAATGATATTATTTACTCTGGCACTGGTTCAGTAAGTGAAATTATTAATTTTGGTTTATTTTGTCAAACAAGAAAGCCAGAAAGAAGTGATCAATTAGGAATACAAAGATTTTTTATTGATTTTGGTAAATGGCTAAAAGAACAAAATATTGAAAAAGATGGTAAAGTCGATAATCATTATTTCTTAGTTTTTGAAAAAAAATTATTTCATTTACGATGTGGTGCAGTTTATGAAATTTTAGAAGATGATTTTGCGACTGATGGAGCTGGATTTAAAGAGGCTTATATGGCAATGTATCTAGGTAAATCAGTTAAAGAAGCTATTGATTTAACAATTGAAATGAATATTTGGGCTAGTGGGCAACCTCAGATTGTAGAGATACAAAAAGATAAGAATAGTAATGTTCCCAAACCAAATCTTGAAGATATAAGCGGAATACAATGTAAAGGAATTAAAAAATAAAAATATATGATAGATTTAAAATTAGCAGAATATAATTCAGAAGGAAAGTTTGTAGGGTTTATAGGGCTTGCTGAGGCTTGCTATGCAATTTATGGTGAATTTCAAGATAGTTTTCTATCTTTTAGAGCTGGATTTATTTTTGGTAAAAATTCCGTTCAAATAGTAAATTTTTTTGATAATTCAAAAAAGGATGATATTTTTCTAAAAGATGAAAAAGACCCGCTAAATCGCTTTGATGGTTTGTTTGATGGCAGAACTTATGGTAATGGGAGGTTTGTTTTAATTATAAATGACGGAGATGACGTTTATCTAAGAAAAGTTAATTGGTTTGAAGATTTCTCAAAGTTTATGCAGAGAGAATTTCAGAGTGAATTCAAACCAAAATTAATTGGCAACCTCCATAAAAACCCTGGATTATATGAAAAAGTAAAAAATAATGAATTATGAAAATAATTGTTAAAATGAATTTTGGTAGTCATCTTTATGGCACCAATTCTGAGTCATCTGATAAAGATTACAAGGGCGTATATTTGCCAAAATTAGAAGATTGTATATTGGGAACGGTTAAGAAAAGTATTGTGAATAATAGCAAATCTGACTCAACTGCAAAAAATACAAACGAAGATTTTGACTCGGAAATATATTCGCTACAATATTTTTTATTAGAACTTGGTAAAAATGGTGATACAGCATTTCTTGATATGATTCACGCTCCAGACTCAGCATTAATTGAATCAAGTGAGATATGGGAATATATAAGAAAAAATAGAGCTAAGTTTTATATTAAAAGCTTAAAATCGTATGTTGGTTATTGTAGAGGACAAGCAGCAAAATATGGAATAAGAGGCTCTAAATTAGAAGAGGCTCAAAAAATTTTAAAAGTTCTAAATAATTATAATGACAATGTGAAACTTGCTTATTTTTGGGAACACTTGCCAGACGGTGAATATTCTAAAAGATATGATATTGACAATTGTCAAGCTAAAGATAAAAGAGCTTTTGATTTTTGCGGAAAAAAATTAATGGCTGATACCAATGTGTTATATGCAAGAGCAACAATACAAAAGTTTTATGATTCTTATGGTGCTAGAGCAAAAATGGCACAAGCTAATGAAGGAATTGACTGGAAAGCCATCTCACACGCTTTTAGAGTTGGTTATCAATTAAAAGAGTTGTATACAACTAATGACCTTATTTTTCCTTTAAAAGATTCTGAATTTATAAAAGAAATTAAAAAAGGTAATTATCATTATGTTAATGATAATATTGCTGAAAAGCTAGAAGATTTAGTATTTGAAATTGAAAATTTAGCAAGGAATTCTAATTATCCTGAGCAAGTCAACATTAGTGAGTGGCAAGATTTTATAATTAAATTGTATAACAATGAACTATAACTGGAACTTAAAAGATACAAATTTTACCAAAGATAAAGGCAAGGTATTTTCTTGTTTTGCTGGAGGTGGTGGTAGCACAATGGGCTATAAACTAGCTGGCTTCGATGTTATTGGTTGTAATGAAATAGATAAAAAGATGATGGAGGTTTATATTGAGAACCATAAACCAAAATATAATTTCTTAGAACCAATTCAATACTTCAAGAATAGAAATGATTTACCTGAAGAATTATTTAATTTAGATATTTTAGATGGTAGCTTTCCTTGCTCTTCATTCTCAATGGCTGGTAGTAGAGAGAAAGAATGGGGAAAAGAAAAGAAATTTAGAGAAGGTCAACAAATGCAAGTATTAGATACTTTAGCTTTTGACTTTATCGATTTAGCTGGAAAATTAAGACCTAAAATAATTATTGCAGAAAATGTAAAAGGTATTTTAATGGGCAAAGCTAAAGATTATGTTAAAAGGATTTATCAAGAGCTAGATAAGATTGGTTATACTTGCAATCATTATGTTTTAAATGCTTCTAAAATGGGAGTTCCTCAAAGAAGGGAAAGAGTTTTTTTTATTTGTGTTCGCAAAGATTTGAATAAGAATATTTTTGACCTCAATTTAGATTTCAATGAAAAGCCAATTTTATTTGGTGAATTTTATCAACAAGGAGTTAATGATAGAAAAATAAGTGATGGTAAGATGAAAGAATATTGGCTTAAGAGAGAAATTGGTGATACAAGTTTTGCAGATACAATTATGAGAACAGAAGGTAAGACAAGATGTTTCAATAATAGATATGTTTATGCTAATAAGGTATGCGATACTTACACTAGCAATGGTGATGCTTTATACTTATTTGATGAATATAGAAAACCAAATAGATTTGAAAGCTGTTGCATTGGAACTTTTCCACAAGACTACAATTTCTTAAATCAGCAATATAACTATATCATTGGAATGAGTGTTCCGCCATTAATGATAGCTAAAGTTGCAAAAAAAGTTTATGATAAATTTTTACTAAAGAAGTAAATAGTTTTTTAAATTCAACTATTAGAAGTTATTAATAAATATTATTAATCTTTTAACTTTTCCCAAATGTTGGTAGCCCAAGTCCTACCTGCATCCCCACCCCATAAATCCCAAGCTATTCTCCAAGTTGTAGGTTCACCATCTCTAAATTCGTAATGAGTTGAGCGATAGTTGCCGTGTCTTGAAAAGAAGGAATACATTCTTCTAATAGTTGTAGGTGTAAGATTTTCTCTATTCTTTAATTGATTGGCTCTTTTAACTCCAACAGCCGTGCCACCTCTACCATATTTTTGTCTCCATTCTAAAGCTCTAGTTGCCGCTCTTGCCATTTCTTCAGTTGGCTTATAAGTTTCAACTGCTTTTAAAACTTTATTATTAGAATTTACATCACTACTTCCCCTATTTTTGTTATAATCAATAAGAGGTTCGCCAATCATTTCTTTATCTTTAGCATCAATACCAATTGGAACTTGGTTGCCGTCCATAAAAAAGATGTCTAATCCTTTATTTGTTGGCATATTAAATAAACTTCTTAATTCATTTTTATATAAGAATTTACCTTTATCTAAATTTAAAGCATTATCAATTAATTTACTTCTTAAAGGTAAAATATCCCATAATTTATAGGTAAAATTATCAATAGATTTATAAGTAAAATTATTGTAAATAGAATTTTTAATAAAGCTAAAGTAATTATTAAAGTGGGGAATAATCACTCTTTCATATAAATTAAAATTTGCTTGCTCTAAAATATTTTGAGAATTGGAGGTAACTGAATTAACCAAAGATAAGGGTATTTCGAATTTCTTATATATTTGTAATTCAGAATTCATTTTCTGAGCAGAAAAATCCATATCTTTAGCAACAAATTGATTTTTCAAATCTTGAATCTTTAACTTAATTAAAGAAATAATTGTTCTGCCTGAATTTTTAGCTCCAGAAAATTGATTAGATAATTCATTTTGTAAATTCTTTCTTTGCTCATCAGTGTTAAAAGCAGCAAAATTAGAGTTTTCGTCAAGAGTCACAATTTTATCAGCAGTTAAAGCCTTTTCCATACCACTTTTATTATGTATATTAGCTTCATTATACAACAATATTTCTTTTTCAACGGAAGTTAATGATGATTTACCTAGAAAAGTAGAAAAGGGGATTATTCCATTGGGGTCAGATGCTTCTTTATATACCACTAACTCATCATTATTTAAAAAATAACCTAATCTTCCTCTTTTTAATTTATATTCATAAACATCTTCTAAACCATTGATATTTTGAACTTTAATCTTGGTAGGGTGTAATTGTTTTGTAGCAAATTCACTTTCAAAAAAGGATATTCTACGAGGATGTATATTTTCTATTGATTGTAGTTTATCATTTTTACTTTTAATCAAAATAAAATTATTGCCACAAGAAAAAAAATGGGCTAAGCCTTCACTAACAAATTGTTGGTAGGTCTGCCAAGAATTAGGTTTAGCCAAAAATTCAAGAAAATCATTTCTTAAATTTAAATTATTATCTTTTGAAGCATAAGGTTTAATTGAAGCAACACCTTGGCTTATCATATCAATAGCCGTGGCAACAGGGGCGCAAGTGCGATAATACTCCATATATTCATCTAAAGAAACGGCTACTGCAAATTCTTTCTCACCTGAAGGAAGAACACTTACATAATAGCTTTTGCCCCTAGAAGAAAAGATTCTATTGAAAAAACTAAACATTTATTTTAAAATTATGTTTTATAAAACATTAATGATTATTAATAAAAAAATATATTATGCAAGTAGAAAAAGTTAGAGAGTTAAAATACAAGGAATTTGAAGAGATATTTAAAAGAAATAAAGGGAAATTATATATAAAAATAGGTATAAATAGTAAAAATAAATGGAAAAAAATGAGTTATATTCCAAAAAAAGGGCGAGATTCTAAGATTTTCGCCCAAAATCCTATGGTAATTATAGAATTTTACAATGATTTAGGTGGTTTTCTTGTAAGAAAATGGGATTTAGGCTTAATTAAGTAGAGTTTGAGCCTCAGAATCTTCAATTAAATCAATTTTCCTAGCTATTTCCCTTTGAATTTCAATTAATTGCCTTTTATCAAGAGAATTAGATAATTGTTTAATTGCTACAACAATCTTTTCAGGTTCATTAAGTAGAATGTTATTTTGAGTGTTATTATAAACCTTAGTAGAAGTATTATGCTTTTCAGGGTCTCTAAGTTTAATCGAACTTTCTAAACTTCCAAGATATACTTTAGCACCTAAATCACTAAGAACAGATTTACCATCTTTAAAATCATCAAGAAACTCAGAATGTTTATCAATTATACTTGAAGTTGCTATTTGTTGTTGTTTTTCAAACTCTATTCTAAAATTAGGATTCTTAGCTTTATATTGTCTAATATGGTCAGCAGGTGGCATTCCTTTAATACTAGAAACCTTTTTAATACTATAACCTAAAGAAGTAAATTCAAGAATCCTTTCTAATATCTTATCATTAAAATCAATAAGAAGTCCGGGAGCTTTCTCAGCTTCCAACTCTTCATCACTTTTAAATTCAATACCATTTATATAATTTGAATACTCTTCAGCTTCCTTCCTAGCTCTTTTATTTTTCTCAGAACTAGTATATTCATTTTTAAAATAATGACCTTCATTTCTATTGTTTTCCATATTATTATAATTAATACATTTATTTAACATTAAACATAATAACAACAATAATATAAACCTTTTACAAGTCAAGAACTTTTAAAACCTTACTCTAACTTAACTTCGGACAATCACATACCTTTTAAAACCAATAAAATCAATACTATAAAAAAAAATAAAATACTACTTGACAAAAATAAATAACTTGACAAAATATAACACTTATGGGGAAGTGTATCTTAATAATAAACACTTTTATTCATTTAGATACACGGGGTCTTCAGTATAATTGAGGAGAAGACTATTTATGTCCATTATTGAAATCAACTCATATCTCTTTTAATAAAAATATTATTTCAATAATAATAAATAGGCTTACAAAGTTTTCCTTTCAAATAATCTCTTAAGAAATCTTCCTAGAATTATAATATATGTGTTTTATCTTGTAGATGTGGTGTTATAGCCAATAGATTCAAACAGGGGGGCTAGTGTGTTTAAAATTAAGTTTAAATAGTTTTTTAAAAGAGAGAGTGAGAAAAGTGAAAAAACATCTATTTTTGAAATGAGTTGAGTGGCATCTAAAATTAAACTGAGTTGTGTAAGTATAGTTAAAAAAAGCATTAAAAATTAGTGGGAGTTGTGTAAGTAGGTTATTCCACCGCCCCCCGCCCCCCCTCTTCCCAATCAAATTTTATGCCCCTTCCAAAACAATAAACCAATTAAAAACAAATATATTTTTTTTAATAACAATTATTATTTTATATTAATTTATAATAATTATATTTTTTTTTAATAATCCTACTACTTCCAATAAGTTATAAACATTTACAAAATAAAAATAGATATTGTTTAAAAATAATAAATTTAATAACAATTATTTATTTATAATATTTTAATAATAAATAATATAAATATTATAAAAATTATTTATTAATATTATTATTATTGATTAATATTATTATTAATAATAAATAAGATTAATATTTATTGATGAAAATTAATAAGATTATTAGAAAATATTAAAGACAGGAGTAGTTTATTAAGAAAATTAGAGAGAGTTAGATTGTAGTAAGACTTATTCAAATTTATTCAAATTTATTTACATTTATTTAAATTAATCAAAATCATTTAAAATTATTAATAACTATTAAAAAATAATTACATTAAATAAATAAAAATCATTAAAACTTAATAACTTCTAATAAATAAAATAACAAAATCAAATTGGAACAAAAAACAAAAAAATAAAATAAAAATCAATTAATACTTGACAGCTAAAACGGGACAAAACAAAAAAAACTCTTGACATAATTTTTTTAAATAAAACTTAATAAAAATTAATAAAAATAATATAAGTTAATAAAAATATTATAAATTAAACTTAAAATTTTTATGGAATTAATAAAAAAAATATTAAAATAATTTTAAAAAAATATTTTAATTTGAATAAAATTAAATAAAAAAAATCTTGTAAAGCCTTGATTTTATTGATTCCATCAAGTTATTGTTTCAAAATAAAAAACTTAAAAAAAGATTAAAATAATGTTTGACATTATAAATAAAGTAAGTTATTATATTTATATAACAAAAAGATAAATAAAAAATCTTTTAAATAATAACTTAAAAAAAAATTTATGGCTTATAAAAAAGAAAATTTGCAAGAAACTATTAATTTAATTTTTCAAGCAACTAAAGAATTTTTAATGATTGCTACAGTAATTATTTTAACTTCGTTTATTGCGCTATCATTGTTCAATGATTTAGCTAAATAATTTATTAACTTTAATTTAAAAACTTATGTATTACAAAATAAAATGGTATTTTATAAATAAAAAGACAGCTCACAAAGCTGTGGATTTATTAGGAGCTAAGTCAATTGATTGTTTAAAATTTTATAAAAATAATAAACTTTTAGATGAATTAAGCTTTAGTCATTTCAGTGATTTTGAAGCTAATAAAAGAGCTAAAAAAGAAATAACTAAATTTTTTAAGCAAAATCAAAGCATAAATGATTTTGTTGAATTCTATAAACTTTAATTTTAATTTTATGTCAACTATTCTATTTAATGAACGCATCGACAACGCTAATAGATTCAAAACAATTTATTTAAAACAATTTAAGAATGGCAATGCTACTCTTGAATTTGAGAACTATCGATATACAAAGGAAGGTTTTGTAGTTGGAAACTGTAAAAAAGTTAGAACTACAATTAAAAAAGTGGACGATTTTTTGGAGAATTGTGATTCTTATTGTGAAAGTGTTGGACGTTTCGACGATTTTGACGACTTGAACAAATTCTTAAAAGAATTTAAATTAAATTAATAATCAAGATTCTATTAACTTTAATTTATAACTTTATGAAAATAATTTTAATAATAACAATCTTGTTAAGTTATGCACTATATAGCGATTTGACAAGACCACCAAATACAATTTTTGAATCAGAGGAAAGCTACAAAAATTATTTACATTATTTAGATAAAAACGGCTTAAATTAAATTAATAACTTAACAACGGGGACATTATGGAATTCAACACAATAAAAAATATAGAAAATTTAAAAAACAACTCAGAAGCTTGGAATTTGATATTGTCAAATTATGGTTTATTGGATACTAGTACTTTACGTGATATTAAAAACTCTTTAATATCTAATTTTGGACACACAAACGGTTATTATCATTCAGGAAGCTCTTTAAAATATTTAATTAAAATTTTTGGAAGTCCGACGATTGCAAAAAAACAAAGCAGGAAAATTTTAGGTAAAAGAATAAACGATTTGCGCGAGCTCGCCGGGGCTTTAGATATTCACTATTTTACGATTGAATTAAATGAATTGGATGATGAACTTGAAATTGTAAGAATTTTTATAAGGAATGAATTATTTAAAAAAAGAAAAAAAGAGCAAGAATTAATAAAAAAAGATTATATTGATTATTATGGTTCCTAATGAACTTTAATAATAACTAATAATCTTTAATAATAACTAATAAACTTAATAACTAATAAAAAATTTATGAAATTTTACTTAAACAATCAACTTGTAACATTACAGGAATTAATAAACATTAATAATAATTATAATTTAAAAATAAATAATATTATTATTAAGAATAATCAAATTTTAGTATTTTTTAATAAAAAAATACAATTAAAAAACTTTTTAACTTTCTAAATTATCAAAATCAATTTTAGGGCGGTAAATTTAAGTTTATAGCGGTTTTTAACTTGCTAGCTAGTAAGTAGCTATAAATTTTATTTTAACGGCTTTAAAAACAAGGTTTTAATAATTTAAATATACTAACTTAATTAATTAATTTATGAAAAATACAAAACTAGACTTTAAAGAATACTTAATAAATTTTAAAAATGATAAATTTTTAAAATTTACGACTAAAAACGGTTATTTAACCGGGCAAATCTTGCTTTTTAATAAAACTAGAGAAATTAAGGATTATCAAGATTTTTTAATTTATATCGATGATTATGAATTTAAAAAAAATTATAATAATATTAATTTACTTGAACACTACAGCGACGGCAACGGGGGCGGTTCGGTCTATGTTAATAAAACTCGTTTTAATAATTCTAATGAAATGGTTGAGCATCATAATTTAATAATTCAAGTAATTGATAAAATAAATAAAGAAATTGCCGGCAACTTTAGCAATTGCCAGATTTTAGAATAAAAATAAAAATTAATAAATAATATTAACATTTAATAAAAACATTATGAACAAATATTTTATTAATATTTTGGGGCTTGATAGTCTAAAACAAAAATATAAAGAATTAGCAAAAAAATTGCATCCAGATTTAGGCGGCGATGCTGAGGAATTTAAAGCAATGCGGGCAGAATTTGAGGAGGTGTTTTACAAATTCAACGGCGAAGATAACAAGGAAAGGCCGGGGCAATTAACGGGCTTGTTAGATAAATTAATTTTCTTGTTTAATTTGCCGGGAGTTGGTGTTGATATAGTCGGGCGGTGGCTGTGGATTAGTTTTGAAAATAAACCAGAAACCGCAATAATTGACAAATTAAAAGAGGCGGGCTTGAGGTGGAGTAGTAAGCAAAAAAAATGGTATAGCGGCGGGGAAAATTTCAAATATAAACCGATAAAAAGCGGCTTGAATTATAGCGAGATAGTAGCGAGGCACGGCAGGCAAGAATACAAGGGGCAAGGCTTGAAAGGCTTGGAAAATTAATAAAATAAACTGGGGGGCTTTATAACCTCCCGGCAACTTTAAAAAATTAACAATTGATTTAAAAAATTATGTATAGAATAAAATATAGAATAAAATTTTATGGTCAAAAAAACGGGGCAACTCAAGCTAGAGAGCTTGATAACCTAGGGCTTGAAACTTCAACTTTAACTAATAAAGAGGCTTATAACTATGGCCGGGAAGTCTTGGCAGAATTTGCCCGCGATTATGTCAATAACTACGAGGGGGCGGACGATGACTCCCGCCTTGAAAATGCTAAGTATTATTTAAAGGAATTAATGGCAAATAATATCAATAATTATTACGAGGATGTAACAACTTATTTTTTTAAAGTCTTTAAAATTAAATAAAAAATTTATGAAATATTAAAAAAAATTTATATCGCAATTTAAAGAAAATAATAAAATGGTTGCTATGGTCTGTAATTATAAAACTAAAAAAGTAAAGTTTTTTTTGGGTCAAAATGAAATTACAAAAAAAAAATATTTTGATTTAAAATTTAAAAATAATTTCAAATATTTAATGGATGATTGCGAATTTTTTGGCGGTAAATATAGATTATTTTTAGATAAAATTTAAACAAGTTTTTAGCTTGCTACAATCAATTTTTAAAGTAGCAAGCTACTTAACTAAATAATAACCTTAAAATCTATTTAAAAATAGGTTTTTAGCTTGTTATTTATAAAAAATAATGGGGCTTTTACTAACTTAATTAAAAAATATATGAATAATTACACTTACAACAATAAACAAGCCAACACAACGATTAAACTGCCTGAGCTTGGTGGGTCAAGAGTTTTAAAAATATCAACTTCAAAAGGAAATGGAGAGGTTAAAACCTGGTTGACAGTTGGCACGGAAGAGCAAATTGCCCCTAATTATGTTGCATTTGAAACCGCTATTTTTAGCGATTTTAGTAAATCGGTAGGCTCTGGATTGCCCCGAGCAACTGAAAAAAACATTAAAACTGCTCACGAGGCGGTCTTAAATAAAATCAATAATTTTATTGAAGAAATTAAAATTTTTTATACAAAAAAGGCAAGTTAAAAAGCCGGTTTATTAACACCACAAAAAAACTTTTTTATTAATCTTAATTATTATATTTATGGGAAACAGAGCAGTTTTAAAATTTATCGATGATATTGACCAACCAACCATTTATTTACATTGGAACGGCGGGCGTTCAAGCGTTCAAGCCTTTTTAAATGTAGCTAAAAAAATGAATTTGCGGGCTGATAGCTACGGAGTGGCTAGGATGTGCCAGATTATTGGGAATTTTTTAGGCGGCAATTTGAGCCTTGGCTGTAATAAAAAAGCTTTTTCTTGCGGCGATAATGGAATTTATTTAATAAAAAATTTTGAAATTGTTGGCAGGGAAGATTTTGAAGGGGCTGAAGAATTAGACGAGGAAGCAACTAAATTAATGACCGATTATATTCTTGATTTAAATAAAAAAATTGACGAGGCAAGGGAGGAATTAAACAATTTAGAAAAATATAAATAATTATTAATTATTAACCAAAACACCACAAAAAAACTTTTTATAAACCTTTAATTAAAAATATATGATAAAAATTAATAAAAATGCAGTAAAAAACATTATTAAAAATCAAGTTAAAAAAAACAAGGATTTAATTTATAATGCCGGGGTCAAAGATAAAGAAAATATAAAATATTTATTAAAAAAAATTGAAGATGATTTTTTAAGCGAAAACGACATTGCTGACAAAATCGAAAATCAAATAAAAGATAATGAAATAATTTTAGAAAATATTGATTTAGACGAGATAAAAGAATTAAGAGCGGCGGCAATGCATAAAATTCTTAATGATTTAAAAGAAACCTATTTTTTTCAAAGATATTTAGTTGATTTTGCTTTAAACCATAAAAATTTTTATATTGAATATTGTTTTAAAAATGATGATTATAAATTAATTTTTGAGACAAAAAACAAAAATATTTTTGTCAAACATTTAACCTCGCAAGATTTACAAAATCTTGATGATGAATTAGAAGAGGAATATGGGTATTATTGCGGTCAATCTGCGGGCTGTATTCAATATTTAATAAATAAATTTTCATTATAAACTTTAATTTAAAAAACTATGTCAAATAAAAATCAGTATTTATATTTTAATACTTATACAAAACAAGCCAGTTTTTTTGAAGCTTTAAACGATTTTGAAGCTCAACATTATATTATAAATCATTATGATATATCCGAAGGGTCAGTATATGAAAGCGGGCCAGAATTTATAAAAATTTATCACGAAAATTGGTCGTTGGATAATCAAATAAAACTAGACTTAAAAAATTTTGATAGTTTTAAAATTATAAATAGAAAATATATGCAATGTAATTATATTAATAAATTTTTCAAATGTAAATGGTCTGGAAAAAATGCAATTTGCTATTTAAATAATAAAAATAAGTCTAAAATAGACTTAACACCAATTTTTGAAGAAATGGAAGCCCTAGGGCTTTAAAATCAATTTAATATTAACCTTAATTAAAAAATATATGATTTTAGAACAATTAAAACAATTACATAAAGATGGCAAGGCTGACTCGATAATTTTAAAAAATAACACAAAATTAAGACTTTTTATTGCTAGTGGTGATTATGGAGGGCTATGTTATTATAAAAAAGGAAGCTCAAGGCGAGGCTATCAAATTACAAGCTATCATTTAGAACAAATTAAAGAAATAAAAGAAAAAATTATTATCAATCCAGATGATAAAAATTATAAATTAGTAGCAAAATACAGAAAGCAAGCTTTAAAAGCTGGTTTTATTAATGATTTTATTCGGGATTGTTTATCAATTCCAGATTCAAGGGAAAAATGGGAAGCTGAAGGGAAAAAAGATTTATATAAATATGGTATAACTTCTGGAAATTGGATTGAGGGGCAAGTAATAACACTAAAAAATATACTCTCAAAATTAAGGCAGGAGTATCAAGAAATGGTAATTGAAGCGATAAAAGAAAAAAAAGATTTTAGTCTATCAAGATTTGAATTTAATGGATATGATGGCAGCTTGCAATTTACAAAAAAAGAAAATGGCGATTTTATTGGCTACTTCAACAAAGAATTTAGGGGTTGCGGTAATGGATATTATTATCTTTTAATTAATGAAGATAATTTTATCGGTTACGATGTAGATTAAATAAAATAGCTAAATTTTTTAAGCAAAATCAAAACATAAATGATTTTGTAGAATTTTATAAACTTTAATTAAAAAAATATATGAAAATACAAGATTTTGACTTAATCAAAAAAAAATTTAATAAATTTTTAAAAAAACAAAATAAAAAAATTAATGAAAATGATATAAACCAACTAATTGAAGAATTAGATAATTTTATATCGCCTCTTGATGATTTAGATTTTATCTTGAGTGTAAATTGCTCGGTTAGTGGTGAATTGGTATTTTATTTAATTAGTGTTTATGATTTAAAAGAATATGTAAAACAAAATGAATTAAATAAAACTCTTAAATTCACAATTAAAAACCTTATTAAATTTTGTAAAATTAATAAGATTGATTATTTAAAAAATTAACTTTAATTAAAAAAACTATGAATAATATTTTAAAAAGAATAAAAGAAAAAAACGAGTTAATTTTAGAAATTGAAATTAACAAAAACGGGGCAGTTTTAATTTATGCAAGTAATTTATACAATGATAAATTAAAAAGGGGCGTGCGGTTGGTAATGGTTGGCGGGGCTGGTAAAGTTAATAAAATTGATTTAGCTTTTATTAAGCTTTTTAAAATGCTAGATATTGAAGCCAAGGATTTTATTTATAATAAAAATATGTTATATTATTATTTTTTAAAACTAGGCTTTAATTTAAAAGCAATGGCAACTTTAAAAAATGGTTCGGAAGTAATTATTTTAAATTAATACTTGATTTAATTAAATAAGCTACTAAATTTAATATTAACCTCAATTTTAACTTTA
>Ga0172367_10001518_pt1 | contig 33349 bp, 28 predicted proteins | sample Lak10m_FD_114542 | JGI IMG/M metagenome (GOLD analysis project Ga0172367, IMG submission 114542) | Freshwater microbial communities from Kabuno Bay, South-Kivu, Congo - kab_022012_10m | ecosystem: Environmental > Aquatic > Freshwater > Lake | place: Democratic Republic of the Congo: South-Kivu...
CGATGCTCTAACACTAGGCGTACTGCGCGTTCTTTGACTTCCGGGGAAAATTTGCTTGTTTTGTTCATAGTGGCTCCATCTTCTCATGATTTAGAGCCTCCTCAAAACCCGGAGCGATTCAACATTTGATCGCTCATTGATTACACCAAACTCTCGTTTCGATAAGTTTCTACGTGGCGATAATAGCGCTATCAATGCCAATGAAAAGAAAGGTTATGCGCTCTTTCAATCTTATGGATGCGCAAGCTGCCATCAAGGTATAAATTTAGGCGGCAATATGTTCGAAAAAATGGGGCTCATGGGGGATTATTTTGCTGACCGAGGCAACATAACTGAAGCTGACAGAGGCAGATATAATCTGAACCATCATCCAGAGAGCATGTACGAATTCAAGGTCCCCAGTCTACGCAATGTAGCACTTACCGCTCCCTACTTTCATGATGGAAATGCCAAAACACTTGAGCAAGCCATCAGCATCATGGCTCAATATCAGCTTGGCCGCTCGATGCCTCAGCAGGATGTAGAAGCGATAGCAGCATTCCTTCGCACACTGACTGGTGAATATCAGAACAAACCGCTATGAAACTATTCTCACGCAAAATAGCACTTTGGCTAGCGGCGCTCTTACTGCTAAGCTGGCTGTTCAAACAATCCGTCCAGGTAGATATTGACCTTCATCTCCGCACGGTACAGAACTTCGAGCAGATGCGTCAGCAAGATGCACTACTCAATCAGTACATACTGGAATCTCGCTTTGGACAGCTAAAAAATTATGATCCGATCGTGTCTGCACAGCAGGATATTTCTTATTTATTGGAAACGCTAGAAAAAGAAAAGCCCTCTTATTTCAGTAATGGCAACACAAAAATCCAGCAAGCTTTTATGCAATATCGAACACTGTTTCTTCAGAAAACAGAACTCATTGACAAATTCAAATCACATAATGCTGTGTTACGTAACTCCATACAATACTTCCCTCTTGCATCCCAGTTGAAACTGGAAGAAATTGGACCTCTATCAGAAAATGCCAAATTGATTCACGACCTGAGGGAAAGCGTATTACTCTATGATCATCATTCCTCTATCGAATTAAAGAATCATATTCAACAATTACTGCATGTACTAAGGCAATCTGCAAATCCGACAGATTCTACCCTTCAGAGCCTGATGAAACATGTCGACATCATCATCGACCACAAGATCGAGGTGGATGAGTTAACGCTCAATATCACTCAATCCAAAACAATGGCACAAGCTGACAAAGTGTTTGATATTTATAGCGGACTTTTTGCCAAAAGAGAGCACCAGGCTGCAAACTTCAAACTAGCAATGGCAATCTTATCGGTTCTGATGCTGACTTACCTGGCGTGGACGTTTACTCGCCTGCAGTTAACCAGTCTAAAACTCAACAAATCGTTACGAGAGCTTGAGTTTCAAAAATTTGCGCTCGACCAGCACTCAATTGTCAGTATCACTGATGGCAACGGGAAAATCATATACAGCAACGATAAGTTTAGTGAAATAAGCCAATATAGTCGTGAAGAGTTATCAGGAAAGGATCATCGTGTTCTGAACTCAAGCCACCACCCACGAGACTTCTTCAAACAAATGTGGACAACCATTGAAAAAGGTCAGGTCTGGCATGGTGAAATAAAAAACAAACGTAAAGATGGTTCTCATTACTGGGTTGATTCGACCATAGTCCCATTCATGGATACTGATGGAAACCCGTCAAGGTATATCTCCATCCGAACCGACATCACCGCACTCAAAGCCTTGAGCGAGCATATGAGCATTCAGCGGGCTTTCTATGAAAATATTACAGAAACGTTAGGTGAAGGGCTCTATGTGCAGAATGCAAAAGGTATCTGCATCTACCTTAACTCTGAAGCTGAAAAACTATTAGGCTGGGCTAGGCAAGAAATAATCGGGTTGCCAGTACACGACACAATACACACACAAACACCTACAGGCGAACCTCTACCTGCACATCAGTGCCCGATTATGAACCATATCAAGAAACATGGTGAAGCACATATGGATGATCAGGTATTCATTCGTAAAGATGGCTCAGTGTTTCCTGTCACAATATCCTCGCGGGCGATTTATGACAAAGATGGGACAATTAGCAGCACTGTGGTTGCATTTCAGGATATATCCGAACAAAAAGCAGCAAATACCGCGCATATGCACGCAAAAGATGTAGCTGAACGTGCAAACAAAGTTAAAAGTGACTTCCTTGCTAACATGAGTCACGAAATCCGCACACCAATGAATGGCATTATCGGCATGACAGAGTTGGCTCTTGATTCAAAACTCAACCCTGAGCAGCGCGAATATATCAGCATTGTAAAATCCTCTGCAGATGCATTACTCAACATCATCAATGACATCCTGGATTTCTCTAAGATTGAATCAGGTAAAATGGACATTGAAGCGATCTATTTTTCTTTAAATCAGATGCTGCATGATACGGTGAAGTCAGTAGCAGCAAGAGCCCATCAAAAAAATCTGGAGCTATTACTTCACATAGCATCTGATGTCCCGGACAAGATTATTGGCGACCCGGGACGGTTAAGACAGGTAATCCTCAATCTAGTCGGAAATGCTATCAAGTTCACAGAGTTCGGCGAAGTAGTAGTTTATGTCAAGAAAGTAAAGGGCGCCCTGGCAGGAAATGCGAAGTTGGAATTTAGTATACGTGACACAGGTATCGGTATCCCTGAAGAAAAATTTCGTACGATCTTTGAATCATTCTCGCAAGCAGACACTTCTATCACTCGCAAATATGGCGGTACAGGGCTGGGATTAAGTATTTCCAGCAAAATCATCAGCTTAATGGGGGGGCAATTAAACCTTAAAAGCACGGTTGGTGAAGGCTCTACTTTCTCTTTCACAATTGACGTCCCCGCTATTTATGAAGAAAAGTCTTCTGAGCCGCGCAACTCAACACAGATAAGAGGAATGAATGTCTTAGTTGCCGATGACAATAAGACCAATCAGAAAATACTGCAGGAAATGTTGCAAAATTGGGGCATGCAACCAACTGTAGTAGCGAGCGGAAAGGATGCATTGCTTGAACTTGAGCGTGCATCGATTGCCTCCAAACCTTATGCTCTTGCCATACTTGATGTACAAATGCCCGATATGGATGGCTTTAAGTTAGTCGAGAATATGCGGCAAAATCCGGAGCGTTTGCCAGCAACGGTGATGATGCTTACCTCCGCTGGTAAACGTGGTGATGCAGCAAAATGTCGTGAATTAGGTATTACGAGTTACATGATGAAGCCGGTATCACAATCGGATCTTTTAGATGCCATCATGACTTCTCTCGGAGATAGTACAATCAATGAAGCTGGTCATAATAATTTAAATTTAGTGACTCGCCACTCCTTGCGGGAATCTAGACGTAAGTTAAACCTTCTACTCGCTGAAGATAATGAAGTAAACCAAACACTGGCGGTTCGAATTTTAGAAAAACTCGGACATAATGTCACTGTCGTAAATAATGGTCTTGAAGCAGTTCAACATTTAGAAAAAAGTCACTTCGATGCAGTTCTGATGGATATAGACATGCCGATCATGGGAGGCTTTGAAGCAACCAGACTGCTTCGTGAGAAAGAACAAGACACTAACCACCATATTCCAATTATCGCCATGACAGCACACGCAATGCAGGGTGCCCGAGATGACTGCATCAATCAGGGTATGGATGGCTATATTTCCAAACCGATTGATACCGAGTCGTTATGGCGCGAATTGGATAGAGTAATGCTTTATACAGACGCTACAGATGAATTAGCGGAGGTCACCTCGCAAAACACCCTTGCAATCGTCGACTTTAACAAAGCGCGGCAAGCCATGGACAATAGTCGTCAACTGTTTGATGAAATAGTGAGACTATTCCGCCGTGATGCACCCAAACACCTACAACTGATTAAGGACGCTCTTGGTAACGCTGATCATAATGCAATACGACATAGTGCACATAGTATCAAGGGTATGGTAGGGATATTTGCTGCTGAACAGACGATGTATTACGCTGAATGGATTGAGCTCAATCCAGGTAGCAGTGACTTGGCAATAGCTGTGACACAACTTGAGAGCTCATTAAATGATTTAGAGGCAGCAATCAGCAATTATCACTGGGAAGCACTTTCTTAATCACTGTTATCAATAAAATTACACAATGCATTAGCGGATGTCAGGTAAAGTATTGTAAAATCTTGGCTGGCGGGCCTCCCCGCATTGTGAAGTAGCCAACCTGGTCAGGTGCGGAAGCAAGCAGCCACAACTATTGAGCAAGTGCCGGGGCAAAGGCTCGCCTCCTCTAATTTCCATTCACGCCATCAAAAAACTGTGTGCAAACTTTTAGCGTTATCAATACGCGCTATTTTCCATCCTTCTCTCGCTCTTTTTGCTTGATAACAGAATCATCAGCTATTCATCCCTTATTATTTTAATTTAGACGAAAAGACAATTTTCAGCTAAAGTTAAGCCTATGTCATATCAAGTTCTCGCGCGCAAATGGCGCCCAAAATCATTCGAAACGCTGGTCGGCCAAGACCATGTTGTACGCGCACTCACTAATGCGCTTGAACAAAACCGTTTACACCACGCTTACCTGTTTACAGGCACGCGAGGCGTAGGCAAAACCACACTCGCCCGCATTCTGGCAAAGTCGCTCAATTGTGAAGCCGGTATCAGTGCAACACCATGCGGCGTTTGCAATGCATGCCTTGAAATTGACAAAGGCCGGTTCGTAGATCTGATTGAAGTGGATGCCGCCAGCAATACGCAAGTCGACGCGATGCGAGATTTACTTGATAACGCACAGTACGCACCTACTGCAGGCCGCTTCAAAGTGTATATCATCGATGAAGTGCATATGCTGTCGAAAAGCGCGTTCAACGCGATGCTGAAAACGCTGGAAGAGCCGCCTGCACACGTTAAGTTCATTCTCGCCACGACTGACCCGCAAAAAGTACCTGTGACCGTATTGTCACGCTGTCTGCAGTTTAACTTGCGCCAAATGGCAGGTACGTCCATCATCAGTCATCTGCAGAACATACTCAGCCAAGAGAACATCCCTTTCGAGCCTACTGCCCTGCACTTGATTTCGCGTGCAGCGAATGGCAGTATGCGTGACGCGCTATCACTCACGGACCAGGCGATTGCCTACGGCAGTCAAACAGTGAATGAGTCAGAAGTACGCGCCATGCTCGGCGCTATCGATCAAAGCTATCTGTATCAGTTGTTAAATGCGCTTATCGAGAATAACGGCAGTAGCCTGATTAATCAGGCCAAGGCGATGGAAGAGCGCAGTATTTCATTTGATGCGGCACTGAACGATTTAGCGCAGCTGCTTCATCAGGTCGCTGTGGCACAAACAGTACCTGACAGCGTTGCAGATGACCTGCCTGAGCGGGATATACTGCTATCATTGGCACAAAAGATTCAGCCTGAAACATTGCAACTATACTATCAGATTGCCTTATTAGGCCGTCGTGACATAGGCTTGGCACCAGATGAGTTCGCTGGTTTTACCATGAGCCTGCTTCGCATGCTTGCTTTCACGCCTAACGAAGTCAGTGCAGCAAGACCACAAGTTGCGACTACCACTGGCCGTGCCACGCCAACGCCAACAATTAAGCTTTCAGCAGCAGAAACAATAGAAACGCGCTCATTAGCAGCAGAAAATTTATCAGAACAGAATTTAGCCCCCCCTGTCCACACCTCTGCACCCACACCTGTACAGGCGGACACCACTGCCCTTCGGCCTAACAGCAGCAGTTTTGATGGCAATTGGCGTAGATTGGTAGACGAACTGAAGCTGGGCCTTGCCAGAGAACTGGCAAAACACTGCGAGCTGGTGAGCTACGACGAACAGAGCATCTCGCTGAGCGTACCAGAGTCTCAAAAACACCTGCTCTCACCCAACTATCAGGAAAAACTTGGCAGTGCGATAGCGCAGTATTTTGATAAAAAAATCAAATTGCAATTCAGTATTGGCGGCACAGGCAACACGCCAGCCAGACAAATCTCCCAGGAAAGAGCTGAGGCACAAGCCAATGCAGAGAACGCGATTGAAGAAGATGGCTTTGTACAGGCACTGATCAACGACTTTGGCGCAACCATCATTCCCAACTCAATTAAACCAATCTAAAAACCCAAACTTCATCATCATGCGTTGTTATAATTTGCAAGATTTTCGCTTACATACAACCACGTATGCTACGCTCGATTTTACAAATTACGCCTAGCATGATGTATTGCGCCAGTCTTGCAGCTTTAGCTGCTTAGTTTGGCGGTGATGCCCTTAACGGGTAAAATTTCAAGTTTTTTAACTACTCAAATTAAATTAGGAGCACGACATGATGAAAGGCGGCATGGGCAATTTAATGAAGCAAGCCCAGCAAATGCAGGCAAATATGCAAAAGGCACAGGAAGAACTGGCAAACATCGAAGTCGAAGGCGTTGCTGCGAACGGCCTGGTAAAAGTACAGATGACCTGTAAAAATGAAGTAAAGCGCGTGACGTTAGATGACAGCGTGATGGATGACAAAGAGACATTGGAAGACTTATTAGTGATTGCACTTAAAGATGCCACAGCCAAGGCCGAAGCAACCTCTTCTGCACGCCTGTCAAGCTTTATGCCAGCTGGCATGAAGTTGCCATTTTAATAGCACTCATTAATTACACACTCCATTCGCCTATGAAAAACCCGCCAGCGCTTGAGCAACTCATCGACAGTCTACGCTGCCTGCCTGGCGTTGGGCCTAAATCTGCACAACGCATGGCTTACTACCTGCTCCAGCGTGACAGACAAGGCGCCAATGGTTTGGCTCAGGCGCTAGACAATGCCTTACAAGTTGTCGGTCACTGCAAACTATGCAATACCTTCAGCGAGCAGCCTGTCTGCTCATTATGCGAGTCAAATCAGCGAGACAGCAGCGTGCTTTGTGTTGTGGAAATGCCCACCGACCTGATCATGCTGGAAAACACACGCGCATATGCAGGGATGTATTTCGTACTGATGGGCAGACTATCTCCTCTGGATGGCATAGGCCCGAAAGAGATTCATCTCGACAAGCTGATCAAGCGCGCGCAGGATGGCATCGTGCAGGAAGTGATACTCGCCACCAATTACACTGTGGAAGGCGACGCTACAGCCCACTACATCAGTGAGCTGCTGCGCGCCCGAGGAATCAAGGTGAGCCGCATCGCACGCGGCATGCCGATGGGCGGCGAGATTGAATATGTAGATACAGGCACGCTTGCACAGGCCATGCTGGAGCGCAGAAACGTCTAGCTATACGTTTAAACAAGACGTTTCTAAACAACAAGAACAACGTAATATCGCAGTAACCCCAGCACTGCAAAACCAAGCACCAGCTTGACCACACTGACATTCCACCTTACCAGCGCCAGCATAGCGGCCAATGCCAGCAGCACGGCATAATAATCCACGGTAGAAAGAGTTACTGCTGCATTGAAAAACACGTGGTGCGCAAAAAACAAAGCCAGACTCACAATCACACCGACCACTGCCGCAGTGATTGCCGTCAATGGTGCCGTCAGTTTTAAATTATTCTGGGTAGCTTCCACCATAGGAGCCCCGATAAAAATAAACAGGAATGAAGGCAAAAAGGTAAAGAACGTTACCACAGTCGCAGCAACCACACCTGATAGAAGTAAACTATCACTGCCCAACATCGGCAAAGACCAGCCGCCGACAAAACCGACAAATGCCACAACCATAATCAGCGGACCAGGCGTAGTTTCGCCAAGCGCTAAACCATCAATCATCTGGTGTGGCGTTAGCCAGTGATAGTGCTCAACCACTCCCTGATACACATAAGGCAGCACCGCATAAGCACCACCAAACGTGAGCAGTGCCGCTTTAGTAAAGAACCAGCCCATCTGCGTTAAAACGGACTGCCAGCCATAAACAAAAGTCAGCGCTACCATTGCCGCAGACCAGATTAAAGAGCCGACAACAGCCAGCCGCACCATTTTCTGCAAGCTGAATTTCGCATGCGGCGGTGAAGGTGTATCGTCATCAATAACGGCCTTCACATGCTGTTGCTGACTACTGGCATGCGCCTTAACAAAATTGAATTGTTTGGGGAAGAAATGATGCGCAAACATACCAATGACGCCGGCAACGATAATGATAAGTGGAAAAGCTACATGTAGCAGACTGATTGCAGCGAATGACAATAAGGCGACAAACCATAGCAGTCTGTTCTTCAACACACGTGAACCGATTCTGTAAGCGGCAAACAGCACAATAGCCACAACTGCGGGCTTGATACCCCCAAACACAGCAGCGACCTGTGGCACAGCGCCAAAACGCATGTACACCCAACTTAAAGCGATCAAGATAAGCAAAGATGGCAGCACAAACAAACCACCGGCAATGACACCGCCCCAAGTACGATGCATCAGCCAGCCAATATACGTCGCAAGCTGCTGCGCTTCTGGTCCAGGCAGTATCATGCAGTAATTAAGCGCATGCAGGAAACGCTTATCTGATATCCAGCGTTTTTTCTCGACCAAGTCATGATGCATGAGTGCAATTTGGCCAGCGGGTCCGCCAAAACTGATGAAGCCTAGTTTTAACCAATAACCTGTGGCCTCACGCAATGTCGGCGTAGATGGTGAGGTATCTGAATCTTTATTTAAGTGGCGCTCAACCACTTATCAACTCCAGTACCTCTAGCGGGGTATTGATAAACTTATCCGCCCCCCACTCATCCGGTTTATCTGTTACATCCAGATAACCGTATAAAGCGACTACCGTATGCATGCCCGCAGCTTTGCCAGCTTGAATGTCACGCTCTGCATCACCTACATACCAGCAACTTTTCGGGTTGACATTCGCCTGCTCACAGGCAAGCAACAAAGTATCCGGGTATGGCTTGGGGCGTGGCGCATCATCACCGCTGACCACACACGCTGCTCGCTCAAGCAAACCTATGTTCTGCATCAAAGGCTGCGTGAATCGACGCGGCTTATTGGTCACGACTCCCCAGGGTTCTCCCCGCTCTTCCAATCGTGCTAGCAGTTCAGCCATGCCCTCAAACATGATAGGTTGACGTGTAAGCACCTGATCGTAGAGGGCTAGATACTCTTCCCGCATGGCTGGAAAACTATCCTCTTCAGGCGTCAAATCAAAGCCTACAGACAACAACCCCCTTGAACCATGCGATGCATAAGGCCTAATCACGTCTAATGGCAAAGCGGGCAAGCCATGCCGCTCGCGCTGCAAATTAAGTGCATAGGCCAAATCATGTGCGGTATCAACCAGTGTACCGTCTAAATCAAATAGAATCATGTGATGAACAAAGCTTAGTTAAGCTTAGTATGCATTAGATAGTTAACAGAAACATCATCTCCCAGCCAATAGTGCTGGGTAATCGGGTTGTAACTCATACCACGCATGCCTGAGACATCCAAACCTGCATGACGCGCCCAGCTGGACAGCTCTGATGGCTTGATGAATTTCGCATAATCATGGGTACCTTTTGGCAGCAGATTCAGCAGATACTCAGCCCCAATGACAGCAAATAGATAGGCTTTAGGATTACGGTTAATGGTAGAAAAAAATACGGAACCACCCGGTTTCACCAGCTTTGCACAGGCAGCAATCACCGAAGCAGGATCAGGCACGTGCTCCAGCATTTCCATACAAGTCACCACATCAAAACTGGCAGGCTGCTCGGCTGCCAGCTGCTCTACTGAAACCAATTGATAGGCAACCTTTGCACCACTTTCTAACTGATGCAGCTTGGCCACATTCAGGGCCTTTTCACCCAAATCGATCCCGGTTACATCGGCACCTTTAAAACACATGGATTCGGTCAGAATCCCGCCACCACAGCCTACATCCAGCACCCGCTTTCCATTCAAGCCAGCCAGACCATCAATGTACCCGAGCCTGAGCGGATTGATCTCATGCAAAGGTTTGAACTCACTATCCTTATCCCACCACTTGTGCGCAAGCTCGGCAAATTTCTGCAGTTCCAGCGTGTCTGCGTTTAATGTTTGTATTGTTTTAGCTTCGGTTGCCATGTCTGGATAATTTCCTTTAGTTCTATTGGTTCTATATCGGCATAAAGACCATTGCAATATCGCAATGTTCCATCAACCCATGTGTGGGTCACATGTTCGCGACCACAGGTATAAACCAGATGTGAGATCGGGTCATAACAGGGAGAAGTCGCAAAATCACCGAGCTTTACTGCCACCAGATCTGCCTGTTTGCCGATTTCAACACTTCCGATTTTCTCTTCCAGCCCAAGCGCTTTTGCTGCATGGATCGTTACCATTTCCAGTGCCTGATGTGCAGGTAAAACAGTCGCATCCTCACTCATTCCCTTGGCCAGCAAGGCGGCCAAGCGCATTTCACCAAACATATCGAGTCGATTATTACTTGCGGCACCATCCGTGCCTATGCACACATTAACGCCACCATTTAATAAATCAGCTACAGGCGCAATACCGCTGGCCAATTTCAGATTCGAACTCGGACAATGTGCAATGTGACATCCATACCCTGCCAGTGTTTCTATCTCATGCGACAATAAATGTACGCCATGCGCGGCAACAAAGTTAGGACCCAGCAAACCCAGCTCTGCCATTCTTTGCATTGGCCGTATGCCATACTGAAGTTCACTTTGGCTGATCTCGTCACGTGTCTCGTGTAAATGCGTATGCACTCCCAGACCTAACTGCTCTGCGTAGACCGCAACTTTTTCGAAGGTCTGGTTTGATACCGTATAAGGGGCGTGTGGCGCAATGGATGACGTGATTAACGAATTACCGCGCCAGCTATCATGTGCCTCAAATCCCTTTTGCAGGTAGTCATCCGCATCACTGGCATAACTGGTCGGAAATTCCAGAATCGTCAGTCCTAAATTTGCACGAATTCCTGCCTGATTAACCGCCGCCGCAGTGGATTGCGGATAAAAGTACATATCATTAAAACAAGTCGTACCACCACTGAGCATTTCTGCACACCCCAGCAAAGAAGCATCCCTTACATAATGCTCAGTGACAAAAGCTCGTTCTGCTGGCCAGATATGCTCATTAAGCCACGTCATTAAAGATAAATCATCAGCAATTCCACGCATCAAACTCATGGCAGCATGCGTGTGCGAATTGATTAAACCAGGCATCAGCACATGCTCATCCAGACTGACCAGATTGCTACTCTTGTACTTCTTCCTGGCTAAAGTCGTTGGCAGTATATCCACAATGACAGCATCCTGAACAATCACGGAATGATCTTCCAGTAGCGGTTTGTTTTTATTCGAAGTAGCTAACCAACTTGCTTCAATAACAAGTTCAACATTAATTGGTACCAGATCGGAGTAATCAGATAGAGTCATGCTGCTCATTTTACCAATAAAAAAGCCCTGCATTCGCAGGGCTTCATCTTAATTACTTAAATTTATGATCAATTTAAGTAATGATTTTATTACTTGCACTCGTTTTCTGGGTGCAATCTCTCAGCATGAATCACAACACGACGATTAGGCTCTAAACATTCAATCAGTTTTTTACCTTTAATGCCTTTGCATTCCACGACTGGCTCTGATTCACCTTTACCAACTGCTTGAATTCGGTCTGCTGCGATACCATGTGAAATCAAGTGTTGTTTGATGACGTTAGCACGTTGCTCTGATAGTTTCTGATTGTACTTTTCAGAACCGATTAAATCGGTATGACCTGTAACAACAACCACATCAAACTCAGGATGAGCATTTAATTTAGCAACTACATCATCAAGTTCAACCGCTGCATCACCATTCAATTTATATTTGTCAAACTTGAACAGACGCTCTGCTGCAAGCGTGATGGTTTGGAATTTTGGCTGACATGGCTCTGGCGCAGCAACTGGAGCTGGTTCAGGAGCTGGCTCTGGCGCAGCAACTGGAGCTGGCTCTGGCGCAGCAACTGGAGCTGGCTCTGGTGCAGGAGCGGCAGCCACCGGCATAGGTGCAGGAGCACCAAAACGGAAAACACCACCAAGGCTCAAGAGCGTATTACCAATAGTTTCAGAAGACGTATTACCTACAACACCGTTATCAATAGCCGTTTTTGCACGACTCCATTGATGACGCAAGTCAGCTTGCAAACCAAATGTATCGTTGAATAAGTATTGCGCACCTAAACCAACATTAGCAAGCCATGACGTTTTCTTGGCATCAGCAGGGTTTGTATAATCCACATCATTGCGAGCAGCGCCAAGACCAGCAAGCAAGAATGGACGGAATTTATCGCGACTGAACATATACAGGGCGTCAATGCCCAATGTAGTTTGCTTGTATTTACCATTAATACCAGCAATGTTGGTATCTTCATCCGCACGGTTATAACCAAGACGACCCTGAATGTCCCAGCTTTCGCTCAGTTCTTTACCAATGCTGAGAAAACCACCAGCGCCGTTATCAGCATCCAGATCGCTGTCTGTATTCATGTAGCTAACGCCTGGCACTGCATACCAAGCACCACGATACATATCTTCTGCTGAAGCAGCAAATGCAGCTAAACCCAATGAAGCTACTACCGCAATATTAATAAGATTTTTTTTCATTCTTGTCGACTCCTGATTGGTGAACTTTACTAGGCAGATAATACGCATTACGCCGACGCAGTGCAATGCCATAACTTAAGTAATCATTAGTTTAAAGCCACAACTATTGCGCGTTTACAACAAATTTACATTATTTTACTTATTGCCTTTATTTTCGACGCATCAAGATACTGTTCTCGCCGGTTATTGACGCTGACCCCGCCTCTAAAACCTATATAAGTTGGGTTTATACGCTTCACAATATCAACATGTTGTATATTAAGTGAGCCTGCCAAACCAAAGATCAAACCGTGCTTTTGTACCTTCTCTGAAAAAGCCTTCATTCCAACTTCCGAGCAATAATTCAAAAAAGTACGACCATCTTTGCGCGCAGTGTCAACCATCAGACCATAAAAACCCGCTTCCCTGATAGCACCAACCAGATATTCAGGGTAGTGAAATTCAGCAAACAACACGGCGATTAGCTTGATTCCCTTTCGTGCGTGCAACTTGAGCGCATCCAGACAGACTTGATAATCAGCCGTCTCAAAGAAGCCAATTTTAATGATATCGACATTGGTTTTTGCTAAAGCAAGTACACGCTCCAATATCAGATTAGGCTGCATAGGCAAATCACCAATTGTGGCACTCACCTGCCGCCCACCCTGCTGGATTTGGGCATGGACAAAATCCGCGATTTCCTGAACCGTTTCTACTGGCAAAGCTCCCAATGCGCCTTGACCCGGGTCTTTTAAATCGATGAAGTCCGCGCCATTTTTCAATGCGATTTTTGCCTCTTCCACACTGGTAACACTAATGAGTAACTGTGGCATATGAACCCCACCCACTAAGCCAGATTTTCATCGTTCATGGCGGCCAAATGATTACTCACAGCTTCGATTAGCCAGCCCCAGGCCTCAAGCTCACGCGGCCCGGCCGTTTTATCGATGGCAATCTTAAGATATTCCATTTCCTGGTTAATCTTTTCCATTGGCAGTCTTTTTAAACGGCTCACCAATACTGCCAATTCAATCACCGCAGCCTGCGCACGATTAAACCCCTGAAAAGGCCGATGCTGAGCCTCATGCACCACCTCCAGGTACAGTTGCGGCCTGACTGCATCATCTTGCACCCTAAGCAGCTTGAGTTCTTTATGTGCAAGGGTATCGGCCAGGCGATATCCTTCAATTTTTGACGCCGACACCAGGCTCCAGGCTTGTCGACGGGTCAATGCGCCAGCAAAGACGCGCACATCGTCGGTCATATTCACCACAGCACATCCAGTTGCCAATATATTGACTAATGTCGTTGAAGGCTTGAAGGGTGAGATTACCACCAAACCGTCCTGCATGCGCACACCGAAAGGCGTGACATGCGCCACACCGTCCGCACCCACCGTAGTGATGATTGTTTCGTAAATCATCGACCGCCTTTCATGAAGCTTCTTTCTTTGCACGTTTCTCCTTGAGTGAGGCTTCACGATGTACAGTTTTTGCCTCATGCTGCGTCTGCAGACCATTCACCCCCCAATTTAACGCCTGATCTTGTACATAGCGTTTTTTTAATTGCCAAGCAATCTGCGCACGCGCCAGTTCTACGCCCAGATAGAATGCATGCGAGGTATCATCATCGACTTTGAGATAGGGATACAACGCAAATGGGTCAATATCATGATAAAGACCATCACGGTTGTAGATATGCAAACCTTGTTCACTGACCTGAATGCGGAAACTGGGGTCTTTGATCAGCGCAGCTATTTCCTTGATTTCATCCGCACTGTAGGTAAACGGACGCCGGTCATGCAGACCTAACAGAGCATTACTGTATCCGCGAGGCAAGCGGTCATCCTGCTTCGCGGCATGCATCATACGCCTTGCGACATCAGCTTCTGCAATCGCATTTACAGCATGCGGGCTCACGGATGTCGCCAATACAGCATTAATATTCAGCTCACTGATGATGCCAAACAATAAAGCATTAATGCCTGTAGTATCAGCGTCAGTCAGCTCTGTCAGATTACCAATACCCATCATGATTTGAATATCCGGGTATTTCTTGCGCAATCTCTGGTAACGGACAATCGAGTCAGTCAACCCAAAATGGATCGGATCAAGAATTGCATCTGCGATAAAAGGCTTACCCGATTTAATGCATGCCTCTATCGCACGATACAACGAAGGCAAACTGTGAGGCTTTGCTGGAATCAGCACAGGTATTGATGTGACTTCATCCGCTATCCAGAGGGTTTTCTCTGTCAGACTAAGCAAGTAATCCGCGCCGGCATGCCCTGCGGTCAACAAGTCATCGGTATTCAGCGAGTCCACACTCACTTGAAAACCATGCTGTTTCAGTACTTGTATCGTCTCTGTCAAATGCGGGAAAGGTACCGCTGGCAAACAGCCTAAGTCAATAACATTCGCACCTTGTGCTTTATATTGCTGCGCTTTCTTCAGTACACCTTCAACACTCAAATAAGGTGCATCTACTATCTCGGCAAAGATCTTTACCTGATACTGGCTCAAATCAGGCACCTCGCCCACATGGCCAAAATATTGCGGCAAATCTTTCAGGTCTTCAGGGCCTCGCTCAACCGGTACACCATATTGCGCCTCCAGCATGGTCAAATCCCCCTGACATAAACCGGGCACAATCACCTTATCTGCATCACCGGCCTGTTTCAACCTACGTGAAATCAATTCAGGTGTCATCAGTGCCGCAACAGAAACGCCTATTTGCTCGACACGATATTTGAAAGGCGGTGTTTTAGGGTTTCCCTGCACCTCCCCCAGCACCTTGTGCAGGCTTTTTTCTGCAAGCTTACCTGTTAAAAAAAGTAAGTTATTGGTCATACACTAGGACTGAACTGCCTGATATATACTTCGTCGAACGACACTTTGTTGGATAGTTTCGCTCAGGCTCTGCATATCCTCGACCACTGTAGTGGCTTCAAATGTCTTTAACTTGGCGATATTATCCAAATCTATTTTGCGCGGGTAAACTTTAACTATATTGTCACGCGGGGCCTCCGACTCCAATTCAGGCGCAGTATCACAAGCAAACACGATACTCGGCACACGTGTTTTACCTGCCTGTGCATATAGATTGGTCACCAGACTATCTGAGAAGCCATAAGCCATTTTAGCAATGGTATTTGAAGTGGCAGGCGCAATTACCAGCGTGTGATATTTACCCTGATAAAACAACTCGACGGGCACACTGCTGGCAGTTTTATCCTGGTAGACACGATGCCCCGCACCATTCAGCAGCCACTGAAAACCATATTGCTGGATGATTTCTGCCGCAGCGCGACTCAAAAAGACATCTACATTCTCAAGGGAATTCAGAATCTCGAGTGATTCGCGCAGATAATGACCCGAACCCGTGATCGCCCATGCCAGACGCTTTGTTTGGGTAACCATATGGAAATAATTCCTTTATTAACCGCTAAATGACTATCAGCAAAATTAGGTAAATCTTATAACGCTGCTGATACTCACGGACTACATCAGAAATGAATATCGTCGTTACGCGAACGGGTGTTCGATTACAATGGTTTCATCGCGTTCCGGGCCGGTAGAGACGATTGCAATTGATACACCGCATAATGCCTCAAGACGTTTGAGATAATTTTGTGCATTCTTGGGTAAACCATCCCAGGTTTTTACACCAAACGTATTTTCTGACCATCCAGGGACTGTTTCATAAACCGGCTTACAGCCTGCAACATCATCCGCGCCGATTGGCAGCAAGTCGATCTTCTTGCCATTCAACTCATAGCCTGTACAGATATTCAACTCCTTGATGCCATCCAGCACATCAAGCTTGGTGATGCACAACCCCGTCAAACCGTTAATCAAGGCTGAACGGCGCAATGCAGCGGCATCAAACCAGCCACAGCGACGTTTGCGTTTAGTGACTGTGCCCACTTCCTTGCCTTTATCAGACATCTGGAAGCCTGGTGCACCTTCTGTTTCAATATCCAGTTCACTCGGGAAAGGACCGCCGCCTACACGCGTAGTGTAAGCCTTGGTGATACCCAATACATAATGCAGCATGTTCGCACCGACACCAGTGCCACCGGCTGCCTGTCCAGCGATACAATTGCTGGAAGTCACATATGGATATGTGCCATGGTCAATATCCAGTAATGTGCCTTGCGCCCCCTCAAACAGCAGATTCTCACCTCTGGCATTGGCTGCATAAAGTTCAGCAGAGATATCCGTCACCATTGGTTTTAAGGCGATGGCATGCTGCATACTCGCATCGAACTGCTGATTAAAATCAACCGCTTTCGCACCCAGATAATTGGTCAGCACAAAGTTATGGTAATCCATCACTTCACGCAGCTTTTCAGAAAAACGCTCCGGGTAGAACAAATCATAAACGCGTAGCGCACGGCGTGCGACCTTATCTTCATATGTCGGGCCGATACCTTTGCCGGTGGTGCCGATTTTTTTATCTGCACCACGCTTGGCTTCACGCGCCAGATCAACCGCAACGTGATAATGCATGATTAATGGGCAGCCAGAACTCACTTTTAGACGGTTTTTAACTTCCAGACCATCTTTTTCCAGTGCAGCAATCTCGCTCAGCAAATGACCGGCATCCAGCACTACGCCATTGCCGATATAGCAATTGACACCAGCACGCACAATACCCGATGGCACAAGATTCAATTTATAAATGCGTTGTGCATCCCCTTGGCCAACAACCAAAGTATGACCTGCGTTATGACCACCTTGAAAACGCACCACGCCTTGAGCATGATCGGTCAACCAGTCTACAATCTTTCCTTTACCTTCATCGCCCCACTGGGTACCGATAACGACTACATTTTTTGCTTGCTTGTTTGCCATAACTTAGACTTTATAATGAATTTAATAGTGTAATTGCGGAAAGCTGATAGGCTAACCACATGATTCTTTATTACTTTTCGATATTGACCACGTGCCAGCCAGAATTGTAGTGCAATAACTTTCTATCACAGTTCAATTCAGCCATATCGGACTGAACATCAGTCAACTCCTGCACCACGACATGCCCTTCACTTCTTAGCGCTTCGATTTTTTCACGCAATGCGCTATCGTTGGAAGCAGGCGCAAATATCGCCTTCACAGACTTTGCTGGCGGCAAGGCCGTTGCTACGCCACGTAAATCCAGGCTAAAGCCGGTCGCTGGTCGCGCACGACCAAATGCCTGACCGACTTCATCATAACGGCCGCCCAATGCAAGTGGGCCTTTATATCCTTGGGCATAGGCAGCAAACACAATGCCGCTGTGATAGTGATATCCACGCAACTCACTCAAATCAAAACTGACGGTCACATCCAAATCAGCCAAAGCATCAGCAACTTGCATCAAACTCTGCAACGCCTGAGTGATAGTTGGCGTTTGGGGCAGCACTTGCGATGCTTTTGCAAGAATAGCCTTATCGCCATTCAACTCTGTCAGATGCAACAACGCCTCACGCGTATGTTTATCCAGCGCATTGGTAAGCTGCGCTACTGATGACTGATCTTTGCTCTGCAGTGCAGCATAAAGCTCCTGCTCCAGCTGAGCAGCAATGCCGCTGCTTTCAATCAGACTGCCAAATACATTCACATGACTAAAATCAATATGTACCTGAGCAATGCCTATCGCCTGCAAGGCCTTGATCATCAAACGCTGAATCTCGATATCGCTATCAATGCCAGCGTGGCCATAAAGCTCTGCCCCTAACTGCAAAGGCTCGCGGGTACGTGCCAACCCATCAGGTTTGGTACGTAGTACGCTGCCTGCATAGCATAAGCGGGTAATCCCCTGATTATTCAGCAAATGAGCATCTATGCGAGCTGCCTGCGGCGTCATATCTGCACGCACACCCATCAACCGACCGGTGAGCTGATCCACCACTTTGAACGTAGCCAAATCAAGATCATGCCCTGCGCCTGTAATAAGTGACTCCATATATTCCAGCATTGGCGGAATGACATACTGATAGCCATGCACCTTGAACAGATCCAGCAACGTGCGGCGCAACGCCTCTATACGTGCAGCTTCAGCAGGCAAAACATCTTCGATATATTCAGGAAGCAACCAATTACGCATCTTCATCTTCACTCATGTAAGTAACTATACGAGCCTGTTACTTACTTAACAAAATTAAAATTAAACCGCCAACAATGGAAACTAGTCCGACAAAGCGTAGCTGGCCATCTTTGAGCTCAACCATACGTTTAAACGTGTCCCGCCATGCCTGCGGCAGCAACAGCGGCAGTATGCCTTCCAGAACCAGCATCAAGCCAAGCGCAGTCAACAACGTATTATTCATTATTTAGTGACAGCTATTTTTTAGCTGGACTACGCATGTATTTAAAGAAATCAGAACTAGGGTCGAGCACCATCACGTCACTCTTATTCTTGAAGCTGTTTTTATAAGCCTCTGTACTGCGGTAGAATGCATAAAACTCAGGATTACGGCTATAGGACTGATTGTAGATTTCAGCAGCCTTTGCATCACCTTCACCTTTGGTTTTCTGTGCATCACGATACGCTTCGGCGATAATCACTTCACGTTGTTTGTCAGCATCTGCACGAATCTTCTCAGACGCTGCAGAACCTTCTGACCTTAACTGATTGGCTAAACGTTTACGCTCGGCAATCATCCGGTCGAATACAGACTTGCTGATCTCTTCTGAATAGTCCACACGTTTCAGACGCACATCCACCACCTGAATCCCCATCTGACGTGCCTCAATGTCAGCTTTTTTACGCAGATTATCCATCACCACACTACGTTCACCAGCAATAACATCATGTACGGTACGCTTACCGAACTCAGCGCGCAAACCTGCATTGACAACTTTAGAAAGTCGGTCTTCCGCAGCAGCCTCGCCGCCCTCCTTAATGGAAACGTAGTATTTCTTCGGGTCGTAAATACGCCATTTTACAAATGAATCCACCATCATATATTTGTTTTCACTGGTAATGAATTTAGCCGGCTGCTCCCAGTCCAGTGTCAGGATGCGATTGTCAAAGTATTTCAGATTGTCGACCAATGGCACTTTGAAATAGAGTCCAGGTTCTTTTTTCACGTCGACGATTTCACCCAGACGCTGCACAAGCACATATTGCGTCTGATTCACGGTGAACGCAGAAACGGACAGCAGCATCAACGCAACAATGGCAATAATAAGAATGTTTTTAGTGTTTTTCATATGCTTAATTACCTGCTTTCTCTTTCACGGCTGCGCAATGCATCACGCGTACGCTCTGTAGTCGCAGTCTCAGCTGCAGTCTGAACGTCAACTGCATTGAGCGATTGCGTTGATTGAGATTGCTGCGTAGCTGCTGCGCCTGTCGTATTGATTAACTTGTCCAATGGTAAGTAAAGCAGGCTATTACCTGATTTCTGATCAACAATCACTTTGCTGACGCTCGACATAATCTGCTCTTGTGCGTCGATGAACAAACGCTGGCGCGTCACTTCGGGTGCGTTGTTGTATTGGGTCAAAATCTGGTCAAAGCGGCTGGCGTTACCTCGCGCCTCACTCTCCACTTTCAGCTTGTAACCTGCGGCTTCAGCCAGCAAGCGTGAAGCTGTACCACGCGCTTTAGGAATCACATCGTTGGCATAAGCCTGACCTTCGTTGATTTGACGCTGATTATCCTGATTGGCACGGTTAACATCTTCAAACGCTTCCTGCACCTGCTCAGGCGGCTGAGCACTTTGCAATGAGACACTGATGATGTTCACACCAGCTTTATAACTATCCAGAATCGTCTGCATACGTTCTGAAGTATCAGCCAGGCCTTTTTGCAACAGGTCATCAAGCTTATTCTTACCAACTACCTCACGAATGGCCGTTTCAGCTGCCGACATCACCGCATCATCTGTTGAACGATTGTTGAACAGATAGTCTTTTGCATTCTTGAGGTTGTATTGCACGGCAAACTGCAAATCGATGATGTTTTCATCTTCCGTCAACATCAAGGCTTCTTTAGGCTGCTTGATCTTGGCACCACTACCCTCGCCACTGGTGCGATAACCCACTTCCAACCTGCGGACCTGTTCCATATTGACAACGTTTACCGTCTCGATTGGATAAGGCAGATGCCAGCGGGGGCCTGGCTGCGTCGTCCCGTCAGCCACCTTGCCGAAGCGCTGGACAACACCCAGAGAACCTTGATCAACGATATAAAATCCGGTTCCCATCCATATCAGCAGCACGATTGCCAACACCGGAATCAAGGGGAAGTTCCCATTGTTAGCACGTGGACGACTAGACTGTGGGTTGGACTGATGACCACCAGTCTTGCCAAACAGCGTGTTGATCTTGCGGCTTAAATCACGCATCACCTCATCCAAATCTGGCGGGCCCTCATTATTTTGCGCTCTCCAACCAGGAAACTTAATCATTCCGAACTCCAACTGACAATATTGTTAATTATTTGGCTTTATTTAAATTTAAATCAATGTGTTACATAAAAAATTAAAGAAGCTAAACATAAGCGCTTTCTTCAGTCGCTTGCTGTTTTAAATGCTGATAATGCTCCGCCATCGCCTGCCGTAGCAAATCCATGCCCTCGCCAGTTTTTGCAGAGACGTGTAAAGCGGTAATTCTACCATATTCATCGCGCGCTACTGAGGGCTCCAAACCTACCCGGTCTATTTGATTATGTACCAGAATCTGGGGCACTGTGGCCGCACCAATTTCCAGCAATACCTTATTCACCTGCGCAATTTGCTCATCACGATTAGAACTCGCTGTATCTACGATATGTAGCAGCAAGTCAGCCTGCGCAGCCTCTTCAAGCGTAGCGCCAAAGGCCTCCACCAGCGCATGCGGCAGATGTTTGATAAATCCGACTGTATCTGACAGCACGACCGAGCCACATTCAGGAATAAAAATCTTATGGGTGGTGGTATCCAGCGTAGCAAACAACTGATCAGCTGCGTAAATATTAGCCTTGGTAAGCCGGTTGAATATAGTCGATTTTCCTGCATTGGTATAGCCAACCAATGACACAGTCATCACATTGGAGCGCTTGCGCGCCCTTCGCTGCATGCCACGCTGGGCTTTGAGTTTTTGCAGCTTCTCACGCAATTGCTTTACGCGCACTCGCAGCATGCGCCTGTCAAGTTCCAGTTGCGTCTCGCCAGGTCCGCCACGTACACCGATACCACCTTTTTGACGTTCAAGGTGGGTCCAGCCTCGCACCAGTCGCGTGGATAAATGTTCCAGCTGAGCCAGCTCCACCTGCAGTTTACCCTCATGGGTTTGTGCACGCTGGCTAAAAATATCGAGAATCAAACCAGTGCGATCTACAACACGCGCTTGCAGCAAACGCTCAAGATTGCGCTGCTGAGAAGGCGTCAAATCGTGATTGAACACCGCTATATTCGACTCGCTAGCCAGCATCATCTGCGCCAGCTCGTCTGCCTTACCGCTACCGATAAACAGCTTGGCATCTGGTGTTGAACGTTTACCTTCAATCGTACCGCGCACGGCCAGACCGGCACTCAAGCTAAGCTGACGCAGCTCATTGAGACTTTCTTCGTAGTCACTTTCACCAAAATCCACACTTACCAAAATGGCGGCTTCGCCACCACTTGGTCTTTCAAACAAGTCTTTCAACGCTTATTCATCACCTTCTGATAAGCCGACACTCACCGCACGCGCTGGCACGATTGTTGAAATCGCATGTTTATAAACCATTTGAGTCACAGTGTTCTTAAGCAGAATGACGTATTGGTCGAATGAATCTACCTGACCTTGTAATTTAATACCGTTGACGAGGTAGATGGAAACCGCAACGTGCTCTTTGCGTAAAGCGTTAAGAAATGGGTCTTGTAACATTTGCCCTTTTTGATTCATGGTATCTCCTATTGTTTGGAGTTAAATAAAATTACTGCAACTACTTTAGTGATATTACTCTGGTTAAGAGTAAGCACAATAGAATTCGTTCTATGCTTCACCGAAATTCTGCCTTATCCGATCAGGCAACGGCAATTCTGGCCAGCACCTCTTCCCTGCCAAGCAACGCCATCACCTGGTCGATACTTGGAGACTGCGCGATACCCGTCAGCAACACGCGCAATGGCATGGCAACTTTAGGGAATTTCAGCTGATGCTGCGTCACCACTTCATTGATTGCATGATGAATCGCTTCGGCCTGCCAATCTACAGTTTTCAGCATATCGGCCAACTGAGCAAGCACAGGCTTGATATCCGCAGTAAGGTGTTTCTCTGCCGCTGTCGAATCGATGACAGGTTTGCGGTAAAAATAGGCAATACTTTCAGCTAACTCATTCAGTCTATTGGAGCGCTCTTTATATAAATCAAGTACTGTAGCTAAATTAGATTGCTCACTGACGACGACCCCCAGTTTTGCCAAGCGTTTTTTCATTTCCGCACCAAGCGTTTCAGCGCTGGCCAACTTGATGTAATGCGCATTCAGCCAATTCAGTTTTTCGGTATTAAATTGCGCAGCAGATGGCGTGATATGGTCCAGATCGAACCATTCACAGAATTGCTGCATACTGAAAATCTCATCATCACCGTGGCTCCAGCCCAAACGCGCCAGATAGTTCAGCACAGCTTCCGGCAGATAGCCATCATCATCATACTGCATCACGCTTACCGCACCATGGCGCTTGGACAGCTTCTGACCATCGTCACCCAATATCATTGACAGATGCGCATATTGAGGGATTGTTGCACCGAGTGCCTTGAGCATATTGATCTGACGTGGTGTGTTGTTCACATGGTCATCACCACGAATCACATGTGTAATATTCATCTCCCAGTCATCCACCACCACACAGAAATTATAGGTTGGCGTACCATCTGCACGCGCAATGATCAAATCATCCAGCTCCTGATTGGCAATACTGATCTCACCTTTCACCAGGTCATCCCACACCACGTTGCCGTCTTTAGGGTTCTTGAAACGAATGACAGGTGGAACATCCTTGGGCGGCACAGGCAGAAGCTTACCCTCTTCCGGGCGCCAGCGACCGTCATAACGAGGCTTAACGCCCTGCTGCATTTGCGCCTCACGCAAAGCATCCAACTCCTCTTTACTACAATAGCAATAATACGCACTACCTTCTTGCAGCATCTTACGGATCACCTCTTTATAGCGATCCATACGCTGCATCTGGTAAAAAGGTCCTTCGTCGTGATTCAACCCTAACCATTGCATACCATCCAAAATCGCCTGCACCGCTTCTGGCGTACTGCGTGCGACATCAGTGTCTTCAATGCGCAGGATAAAACTTCCGCCATGTTTTCTGGCATAAGCCCATGAAAACAGCGCGGTACGAGCACCGCCAATATGTAAAAAACCTGTAGGGCTGGGTGCAAAACGTGTACGAACCATCATAATTTACAATATTTAATAATAATTTGGCATTTTAGCACGAGCTATCGCCACACTCCTGAACCAGGCTAGTTTATTATCACAACTTTTCATGTAAAGTCATTGCGCGATACCCGTTCGGGTAATTACAAACATACCAATACAGTTGCACAATAAAATCAGCTGAAAGAATGGAATGATGTGATTCTAAACTTGGCATGCTAATTGCGTATAACTATCCATCTACACTAAAAAACGATAAAACCTGAAAATGGATCTTCTTCGAAAATTATTTGGTCACACACCTGCTGCTAAAGAGCACACTTCCTTAGCATGGATCAGTGAATTAAATGGCATGGATGACATTTCTGCCATTGAACTGAGCACGCAAAGATTAAGCGAGGACTTCAGAAAGAATGTATTTCAGGATGAATCCAGTCTTCATGCACTTTTCTCGGCTGACGAAAAAACACACATCATTGTCGAGAGAATCACAACACACTTTATCAACATTGAGAATATCAGTGCTGAACTGGAAGAACGAATCTCTGATGCCGTATTCCTCTATCATCGCCAGTTATTCATCACCTACCTCGCGCTGATAAAGAGCTCTGCACATTCGCAACAGACATTACATATCTTATTGGCGCGAGCAATGCGCAATGCCACCCAAATGATCAAGTGGCGTTATTACAATTACCAAAGTGCGCCGGCCAATGTATGGCAGCAAATTTCCGAGCTCTACCTGATTGCCGAAAAAAATGCATTGCTTAATGCAAAAATACAGTCTTATTCCGATCAGGAACCTGTTTCACTCTCAACGGCATACATCCACGCATGCATGCTTGGCACACTCGAAACATTGAGCCTGAAATGCCAGCAAATAGAATTAGCCAGCAAAATGCTGATTGCATGGACCGCTAAAACCGTGATCGACAAAATATTTGACGAAAAACAGCACATCTTTTATGTCGACACGTCCGTCAACAAACCTGCCCGCCGCATCAGAAACTTCAAACACAGTGACACACATCGATATTGGTGTTTTGATAGTGTAAATTCAAAAATAGAGCTATGCATGTCTTTGATTGAATTCAACATATCTCCCAAACAGCCAATGATGCAGGAACTCATTCGCAATAAAGATGCTGCCACAATGTTTGAGGTTCTGCATACGGAATGGTCTCGCGTTGATTACAAAAGGCAACGTAGAGCAGAAGATCGCTCTAAAACAACCCTGCATGTCACTACCGCGTATGGCTTTAAAGACGTTTGTGAGCAAATCAGACAATTTAGCAATATCAGAGCGCAACTGCGTGGTGAAGCCGTACAGAGTGGGGAAAAAACCAACAGCACAAAATCTCTGGAAGAGCGCCTCGCTGCCCACAGCCCATCCAGAAATGAACCCAATGTGATCTACATGAACCTGAGCGCAGGTCTATCCACGATAGTAGACCAGTCCAGCAAAGGCCTGGGACTCAACATTACCAAGCATGCGCACGAAGTAAGTCTGGATATGCTTGTCGGCATCTCGTTCAAAGAGCAAAAGTACAGCACAAAAATCGGCATCATTCGCAGTATTAAACCCATCACAAATCATGAGTTGCATATTGGTGTGGAATTATTTAGTAATGTGTCTTTTTGCACAGAGGCAAAAAACATGAGTATGAAAGATACACGACTGTCATTTAAATCAGGCCAGTTTAACAGTCCGGATAATTATTTTGCCAATACCGACTTTGGTGATACCAGCACTTATTCAGACCCTAATTTTGGTGCGGACCCGCACAACTTCATGTGCCTGTATCTACCGAAAGAACAATCGATCTCGAAACAGGAAACACTGATCATTCCCAAACTTCAATATAACAAAAACGATATCTTCAAAGTCAATCTTCTGGGCGAAGATGTTCTGGTGAGGTTTACCAAATCCTTTGACCGCCATGGTAACTGGGTGCGCGTTACATTTACCACGGATGTCACAAGCAAACCCGCGGCATTACCCTCAGCCGCCAGTGGCCTTCACCCAACCTCCGCCTAATGCTTTAAACAGATCTATTGTTGCAACCAATCTTGCCTGACGACTTTGAACATAAGTCAGGCTAGTGTCGTTATAAACACGCTGCGCATCCAGTACATCCAGATACGCGGCATAACCGGATTTGTATCGGTTCTCAGAAACCTCTAAAGCCTTTTTAGCCGCCACCATCCCCTGCTTCAATGCAGTTTCACGTTCAGTGTACTGACGCAGATTCACCAATGCATCATTCACTTCCCTGAACGCTCCCTGTATCGCACCTTCATAGCTCGCCAGTGCTTGCTTCTGCTTTGCACTGGCTTGGTCAACTTTGGCGTTCAGCTTACCTGAATCGAAGATAGGCAAATGCAGATTCAAACCACCTGTCCAGATTCTTGCCGAAGATTTCAATATATCGCTTAACTCCATACTCTCACCACCCAGGCTAGCCGTGAGTGAGATGTTTGGATATAAAGCTGCCTTAGCCACACCTATGTTCGCATTAGCAGCAATCATCAGTTCTTCCGCCTGTTTAATGTCAGGACGCGATTCAAGCAGACTGGATGGCAACCCTGCCGGAGGGATAGGTGGAACAGGCAATGTTTGAATATCATTCATTGCCATACCCACACCTGTAATCGCCAAATTCAGATCTCCAGTCAACACACTCAACTGATGCAATGCCAGCGATTTGAGACGGCTTAATTCAGCAAGCTGGGCCTGCAAGCTCGCGCGTGCCACTTCAGCCTGATGGACATCCAGCGCGGATGCCACGCCGCCCTCCAGACGGCGCTTGGTTAGAGCCAGGCTGGCTTCACGACTTTTCAGGTTTTCATCAGCAACCGCAAGCTGTGCCTCCAGACTGCGCAAAGTGAGATAATTGGTTGCCACCAAGCCCGTTAAGGACAATGCCACCGTATCTTTTGCATAACGGCTTGCAAGTGCCTGAGCACGTGCAGCCTCTTTAGCGCGACGCAATTTCCCCCAGAAATCCAGCTCAAACGTTGTGCCCAACTGCACGTTATAGGTACTACGTGGATTATTCGAGAATTGCTGATTCGCTCCCGCTTCTGTCACTCGTGACCGTTTAGCACCCGCATCCAGATCTATTTGCGGCAGCAGAAATGCGCCTACCTCACGCATCACCGCATCAGCCTCTTCAATCCGCGCAACGGCCAGCTTGACATCCTTGTTGTTTTGCAGCGCTTTTTCCATCAGATCATTCAAGACTGGGTCCTGATACAGCGTCCACCAGTCATTAGCAACCTGCAAACTCTCCTGATTATTTTTAGCAGTCTCTACATACTGGGCAGGCACTTCCACTTTAGGGCGCAGATAATCCGGCCAGATCTGGCAGCCTGACATAAACAAGGCAGCCACCAGCAGGCAAACTGGTTTGATAATTTTTAAGTTCTGACGCGGCATCATACCGTTCCTTTTTCATTTGATACTAAAGCAGCCACATCTTCTGGCGGCAATTCATGGTGCTTTCTGTGAACATTCTTATTACTCAGCCAGGTAAAGAACAGTGGAATGAATATCGTTGCGACAAAAGTCGCCAACAACATCCCGCCGAGCACCCCGGTGCCCATCGATTTACGTGCAGCAGCACCGGCACCTGTCGCGACGACCAGAGGCACGATACCCAGTACAAATGCCATCGAGGTCATCACAATCGGCCTAAAACGCATGCGTGCTGCGTCAAGCGCCGCTTGTGCGATCGGCATACCCTCTTCCATTTTCTGGCTGGCGAATTCCACAATCAGAATCGCATTCTTCGCCGCCAGACCAGTCAGCGTGATCAAACCGATCTGGAAGTAGATATCATTCGGCATACCGCGCACAAACACTGCCAGCAACGCACCCGCCAAAGCAAACGGCACAGCCATGATTACCGCAAGCGGCAATGCCCAAGTCTCGAACTGTGCAGCAAGAATCAGGAACACCATAATAATGGCGAAGCCGAATGCAAACACAGCAGCAGAACCAGTACGTTTCTCCTGATAAGCCTGACCTGTCCACGCTATCTGATAACCATCAGGCAGGTTCTCGGCGGCAATCTTCTCTACCATCTGGATCGCATCACCCGAACTGACACCCGGCGCACCTTTGCCCAACACTTTTGCTGATAACAAACCGTTATAACGTTCGAGTTGTTCTGCGCCTACAATCGAGCTTACCTTGCTCAATGCGGATAATGGCACCATCTGTCCACTATTCGACCTGACATAAACCTTGCCTAAATCTTCCGCTTTCATGCGGTAATCCGCTTCAGCCTGCAACTGCACACGATAAGTGCGGCCTGATTTATTAAAATCATTGACATAGAGCGACCCCATCGTACTTTGTAAAGTATCGTAGATACTGGCCACCGGCACACCCTGAGAGATAGCCTTGGCTTCATCTACCTCGACAAAAAGTTGCGGCACAGTCGGACGGAAAAACGTATTCAACTCAGCCAAACGCGGCTCGTTCTTTAATGCCCCGACAAAGTTATTCACCACAGCAGCCAGGTTTGCAGGGTTAGAATCACCGCGACTTTGCACGTAAAGCTCAAAGCCACCGGCGCTGCCTAAGCCACGAATCGCTGGCGGATTAAACGCAATCGCCATGCCATCAGGCTGCTGCATGCCAACACCAAACAGTTTTTTAACGATATCTTCTGCTGTAGTTTCGCGTTCACTCCAATCTTTCAAACGTACAAACATCGTTGCCGCACTGGTCTTGTTGCCACCCCCTATCAAATCAAAACCATTCACTGCGAACTGGTGTGCCACAGCAGGATCTTTTGCAATCACTGAACGTACATTTTCTGTCGTCCGGCTGGTGCGACTCAACGTTGCACCATCCGGCATAATAATCGCAGAAATCACATACCCCTGATCCTCTGCTGGCACGAAGCTGCCAGGAACGACTCTCAGCAATAGCACGACCAACCCAATGATTGCAGCAAAGACTACCGTACCGATAATTTTGTGGTGCAAGGTCAAATTCACTGTTGCCGCATAAAAATGCGTGAACCGCTCAAACCCGTGATTGAACTTTCTAAAGAATGCCGAATTGCCAGTATGGGCGGATTTTAATAACACTGCGCACAATGCAGGCGTCAAGGTTAAAGCAACCACACCAGAAATCACCACAGCAACAGCAACAGTGACTGCAAACTGACGATACATCTCACCTGCGATGCCCCCGAGGAAAGCAACCGGTATAAATACTGCACAAAGTACCAGCACGATTGCCACAACCGCCGCTGACACCTGCTCCATCGACTTCACTGCTGCCCTGATAGGTGACAGCCCTTCCTCATCCATCAGGCGCTCTACGTTCTCCAGCACGACAATCGCATCATCCACCACGATACCGATAGAAAGTACCATGGCGAACAGAGTCAGCGTGTTAATTGAAAACCCAAACAACCATAAGCCTGCAAACGTGCCAATCAGTGAGATAGGTACCGCTATCAACGGGATCAGCGTTGCGCGCCAGTTTTGCAGGAACAGATACACCACCAGCACCACCAGCAATAAAGCTTCACCCAGCGTTTTCACCACCTCCAGAATAGAAGACTTCACAAAATCACTGGTATCGTAAGGCACTTCCCAGTCTACGCCTTGCGGAAATCTTTGCTTCAACTCTGCCATTTTTTCTTTAACCGCATTGGCGGTATCAAGCGCATTGGCACCAGACTGTAAAAAGATGGGTATGCCGACACCAGGAGAGCCATCCAGCAATGTACGCACGTTATAGCTTTGCGAACCCAGCTCGATACGCGCGACATCTTTCAGATACAGCACACCGCGCGGCCCATCGGCACGGATAATGATATTGCCGAATTCAGCTGGATCGATCAATCGCCCCTTAGCCGTCACGGTATAAACGAGCTGCTGGGTCGATGGCGAGGGCTCCTGACCTATCTTGCCAGCGGCATACTGCGCGTTCTGTGTACGAATTGCATTGGCAATATCCGTCGTTGTCACCCCAAGTTGCGCCATACGGTCAGGGCGCAGCCAGATTCGCATCGAGTAATCCTGAGCACCAAAGATCACCGCATCACCTACGCCCTTGATCCGTTTTAACTCGTCCAGCACATTCAGAGTGCCATAATTACTCAAAAACAGTGGATTATATTTCTTCTGCTTATCCGTTAACATCACCACCAGCAGGATATCGTTGGAGCGCTTCTGCACGACCAGACCAGTCCTGCGCACCTCATCCGGCAAGCGTGGCAGCGCGATATTGACGCGATTACTTACATTGAATGTCGCCTGATTGATATCCGTGCCAACTTCAAAAGTCGCAGTAATCGTCAAAGTGCCACTGGAGTCTGCGCTTGAGTTGAAGTAAAGCAGCCCCTCAACACCACTCAGTTGTTCTTCAATTGGCGCAGCCACCGTCTTGGAAAGCGTATCGGCACTCGCCCCCGGGTAGGTGGCTGTAATTAAAACCGTCGGCGGCGCAATCTGCGGATACTGTGCAATCGGCAGTTTCAATGCGGCAGCAAGACCAGCCAGCACAATGATGATAGACAGAACACTGGCAAATATAGGCCGCGTGATAAAGAATTTACTCATAGGGATTCCCGGTTAAGCCTTTAATTTTTTGATTAGCACTCAAACTACTTGGCTTTTTTATCAGCTGAGCTTACTGGAGTGGCAGGTTGCTCACCTGCAGGATGCGGCGATACGACAGCACCTGGACGCAACTTGATGATATTGTCCACAATGACCTTATCTCCAACTGCAAGCCCGTCAAGCACCACCCAATCCTTTCCTACCCAGTTGCCCACCACAATCGGTTTAATCGTGACCTCATTCTTTTGATTAGCCACAAAGACAAACTTACCCTGATCATTCGTCATCACCGCAGTTTGTGGCACTACGAATACCCCATCTTTCTGGCCGGTAGTCACACGTACTCGAACAAACTGTCCTGGTAACAGGCGTTTATCTGCATTATCAAAAGTGGCACGTAACTGCTGCGTGCCCAAGGCTGGGTCAATTCCACTTGCTGCGAAATTCAACTGCCCTTTTTTGGCATACTCTTCGCCATTAGGCAGAATCAACTTAATGTCCTTAACATTTGCCTGGGTCAGATAGCCGCCAATTTGCGACAACTCAGTGTCAGACATGCTAAAACGTACCCATATCGGTGAAATCTGACTCACTTTAGTTAACAAACTGGTATTGGCACTAACCAATGCACCTTCTGAAAACTCGAAACGACCTGCTACACCAGCTATTGGAGACGTGACAGTGGTATATGACAGATTCAATTCAGCTTCGCGCACATTCGCTTCATACTGGGCCAATGCAGCTCTTGCCAATGCATTATCTGAAGCAGCATTGTCCGCCTCACGCTGACTGATAGACTGGCTTGCCACCAGCGCTTGCAGGCGTTGCGCTTCGCGTTGAGTCTGCTCCAACCTGGCTTTTTGCTGCGTCAATTGCGCTTTTGCATTAGACAATGCAATCTGATAAGGCACAGGATCAATCAGAAACATTGCCTGACCGGCCTTGATTGGCGCACCTTCTTCAAAAAGTTTTTTTAGCAGAATCCCACCCACACGCGGGCGAATCTCGACTTCTTTTGCACCTTCTGTTTGCGCTACAGCTTCAGCACTGACTGGCACACTGGTAGGCACTAGCGTCAACACACTGACAGGCATTGGCGGCATGGCACCCTGCGCCTGACCTGCCCCCTCCTGTTTACCACAGCCAGTCAAAGCAACACTCGTTATTGCAGTCAGAATCAGAAGTAGGCCACCTAGAGCAATATTGGACTTTCTAGCAGCCAGCAAGCGCACATTACTATTATTTGGATTGGATTGGATTGTTTTTACTGCCACTGATACATCCATGTTTGACTCCATGTCATTATTCTTAAGTCGTTTATTTTCGGCGAAGAATCAATCTAACTAATTAATTAGAATGATGTTTTTAATACTATAAGGCAGAAACTTCTTGCTTACATACACATTTGAATGTATATTATATACAATCAAGAATGTATGTAAACATGATTTTTGATCTATATCATAATAATTTGAATGATTAAGATTTAACCTAAATACAAACGACTCAAACGCAGGACGAATCTAGATGGTCAGAAAAACTAAAGAGGACGCAGAACTTACCCGTCGCCGCATTGTTGATGCAGCACGCGCAGTATTCTTGAAACGAGGCGTAAGCAAATCATCTCTGGAGCACATTGCAACTGAAGCGAATGTTACGCGCGGCGCTGTATATTGGCACTTTAAAAACAAAACCGATATTTTCCACGCCATACGTGAGCAGGTGTTCCTACCACTGATAGACCGCATGGATGACACACTGGTGCTATCAGCCTCAAGCAAGGAAAATCCACTGGATCAAATTGAAAAAAGCCTTTGTCAGACGGTAAACGAATTGAACGACAATATCGAAATGCGTGAAATCTACGAAATCATAATGATTAAGTGTGAGTATGTAGATGAATTCGCAACAGTTTTGCACCAGATCATGAACAACTGCTCCGACTTGGTCGAAAAAATAGAACTGGCATACGAGCGCGCAAAACATCAGGACTTATTATCCACCGCACTCCCCCCCAAAGCACTCGCTATGGATACCCATCTGTTTTTTGGTGGCCTGTTACACATGTGGGTTAAGGATGCGGAAGGCACAAAATTTCGCAATCAGGCAATAGCACTCATCAAATCACACATTGATTTACGTAGAAAATAGCTCTGATAAGGCAAAACACTTGTTAATAGCGGTATGTAGCGATACCATACGTTGCAATTCAAGACACTGAAATTCAAGTTGGGAGCATTTGTGGCTATTTATACTGGTGAAATCTACGGTAAGCAGACCGCAAACAAATTTGTGATGTATAACGTGCTGAAAGTCAGCAAGGTATCAGTAACCCTTCAGAATATAGACAACCCGCTGAGCCTGTTTGAAACCACCGAGCAAAAGCTGGCGGCATCAGGCTATGTGCGCATTAGCCAAACACCATATATCGACTTAAACTCAACCACACCAAAACGTAAAAAAGCAGCGCGTAAACCAACACGCTGTCCACTCACCGTGGACTTTCTGGAAGAACGCGCAGATAGTCAGCGTCCTGCGCCAATCTTACCTGATCTGTTCGCTTGAACCGGACAGACCATCTAACCCTCCATCAATAATTTGTACCTGGTCATTTTGCTAAAAGTATCGTTTCAATAGCTTCCCGTATTTAAAACCAAGCGGATAAATGTCACACGCTTGCAGTGTGTGAAATTTTCCCACACATATTTTATTTGGGTCTTAGGAAGCTAAAGCGGTTTATTTCTTAATAATTTGAGTATTTCAAGGTACATATTAACAGCCCTATGGTTAAAGCGGAATTCAGTCTCTTTCAGATGCAAATAAAACGTATGC
>Ga0172367_10001521_pt1 | contig 33317 bp, 21 predicted proteins | sample Lak10m_FD_114542 | JGI IMG/M metagenome (GOLD analysis project Ga0172367, IMG submission 114542) | Freshwater microbial communities from Kabuno Bay, South-Kivu, Congo - kab_022012_10m | ecosystem: Environmental > Aquatic > Freshwater > Lake | place: Democratic Republic of the Congo: South-Kivu...
GGTGTCTGCCAGTTCCAGGAACATAATTATTATCTGGTGCTCCATCTAGAACATGACTGTCTGCAAATAGGGGGTAAAAAGAATACTTCCCTGCCGTACCCTTATATGGGTTGACCATTCCAGAGGAAGACCTACCCTTTAAAACGGGTCTTGGACCAACATAAAATGTAGCCATACGTGTTATCTCCTTAGATTAATTTACTTATATAGTAAAAAGAAATAGGCTTTTTACACTTTTAAAATTAAGTATAATTTACAATTAAATCAGACAAAACTGGAGCGGTTCCATCACCAAGCTTGTTTAAGGTCACCTCAATCCAAACCGAAGTCGAACCAGGAACTGGATCTAAGGTGTACGAAGATCCCTGCTTGTAGATAACCCTATAGTTAAAGGCCGTAGAAATTAATTCTTCTGGAACGTTATAAATTTTGGGTATTACCTCTTCCACATTCAGTATTGTGTCATTATTGGGGGCAGTAAACTTGATTATTGTTTTCCCACTATCAAGACATTTTTGAGATCTAAGGTCCATATCCGATAACCCGTAAGTGTAAACACACTTTCCGTGTTCTGTCGTATAATTTCTTTGCCTTAAAGCGATCCTAAGTGCGTTTATTTCAATTGATGGAAAGTAAAATCCAACAGGACCGGCATTGAGCACGATGTCACCACCGACCGTGGACCATCCACCCGGCGGAACCTTGCCTGTGGCCTCTAGTTGATTGTTGTATAATCTGTTAAAATTTAATGGAGTCCATTTATCGTTAATGTCTAAGTTTGGATTGGGGTCTGCGCTATACTCTATCGAAACAATGTCTACACCAAATATGGGGTAGGGAATTAGGGAAAGAAAATTACTTGCAGCCGAACCAGAAAAAGAAGAAGGTATTTTGACATACAAATATATTTGCGCACCGGCCGCCGACGGGGTGTCTACGATCACGTTTCTCTTCCAAAATTTATCTGAGGATTCTAAAAACGAATAATATATTGGCGTTGTATCTATCAAAGAACCGGCAGTATCAACACCGGCAAAGGCGTTATCTACTTTTGTCTCCAAAAAATCTGGGATGACCTGAGCCCCAGACGAATCAAAAAACTTTAGTTTTGATTGTGATGAACTTTGCAATTTGGGCAGTGTGATTATATTGTATACGTAATCAAAACTAAGCACATCAGTGCTGCTTACTGCAAAGATGGGATCGCCCACAAAGGAGGCAACGTCTATCTGGGAATATGTGTAGATGGACATTTTTTTGTATTCAGATTCCGAATTGTACTCCAAAGCCTTTACTCTGTCTTCAAGGTCTAAAACAGCCATTGACAAAAAATGATGATCTTTCAAAACCCTCTCAAAAGCTTCTGAGAGTTTTTGATCTAAAATGCCTGATCGATTATATAAATGTACTAAATCCCTGTAATTCTGTTCTGCTCGAAGGTTAAAATCGGCGCTGTTAACGGGACCATTGTACTGAACAGTTCTATTCTCTGAATTTAAAATATCTGACATATCACTTTTCTCGTCTTTCTAGTTGGTTAATTTTAAAATTTAAATTTGACAATTTTGCGGCAATAGAATTAGTAGTATACAATTGAGTCTTTTGATCATCTGCCGATAACGAAGGACTTGGATTGGTTCCGGCGTGAAAAAAGACAACAGAATCTTGACTTAAATCATAGTATTTTGCCCCAAAATATTCAGAATTGGGCAGCGTGTTTTGTGCGTGCATACTGGATGTTTCGACTCCAATTATAGATTTTACCCTATTAAATATTTTAGTATTTATTAACTCTAGCTCTACATATATTCTACTCATATCCATATATATTTTTTGATAAAAAAGATTCTCTTGACCACTTTTACGTGCGCTTCTATAGAAGGAGCGAATCCTTTTCAGCAGGGGTTGTCTTATTATTTTTTTACTTTTTGGATCTTGATAGGTTATTGGCATAATTTTATTGTAGCTCCTGATCTTCTAATTCTTGATTATTTTTAAACTTTAAAGTAAATGAACTAATACTTGGCGAGCCAATGGGATTTTGCGATCTTGCCATGTCTGCCCTTAACCTAATTGCATTAACACTGTTTGGATTATTCGTATGATAAAATATTCTGGAATTTGACCTTATATCAGTCCTGCTAAAAATTTCCTTGTTTCCAAAAAAGTTTTCTATAGTAAATACGTAGTCGTACACGGATCTATTTTTTTTGAATTCCAGGGGATCTACATAGCTATAGTAATCCAGGTATACCAAACCGTAGTTGGCCAATGTCCTTCCCTCCATTAACGTTATCGATCCGTTGGCGCTCTCTTCTATATCTATTAAGATCTTGACTGTATTGGTGCCCTGCTTGAAATTCCACTCTATAACCTCGGAGGATTGGTTTGATGTGATATATGTTGGTTTACCATTGACATAAACGGCGACATTCCATTTCTTTGAAATATCGTCGTTTTTAACAAAATTATGTCTAACAGTTTTTTCCGAGGAGCAGAGTACGTTTGTCTCCAGCAGGACGTTGATTTTAGAAAGATTTGGGCCTACAAAAAGGGTTGGATTTTTTACGGCTTCGTATGGCGGAATCGTGTATAGCTGCTTTATGCTTGATCTGCCATTGATAATAGAATCCCAGGTGCTTAACGCATCTGTTTGATTAAAGATTCTATTAGAATAATTTATGTAGTACCCCTTTACCGATCCCGTACCGGCAAGTATGTAGGAATCATATGGATCGTCGCCTACGTTCATCGGAGCTATTCTATAAATCAGCTGATTCGGATACAGATCTATTGTAGGGTTTTGATTGTTGATGTTTGGCACGTCGGGTTTTGCGGCGAGGGGTATTTTTTGTATTTCTGTTTCTGCATTTTGAATGGTATCAACTATTTTTTTTGACTTCATTGTTGTGCCCTTAAAAGAAACAACGCTCGGATAAGAGGCGAGAGAATTATTTTTCGTAGAAATTGGAGTCCAATTAAACTCAGAAATAAGTTCAGCAGCGGGATTATCTTCACAAACAAAATAGGAAATACTTCCGTTTTCTTGACCAAACTCCCTAACAGATAACGACACGGCGTCTATGGCAAGATTTTTGTTATCTTGTGCTTTTAGGGAGATTGGCTGACTAACATATGTCGCAGAACGCTCATAATACTTGCCAGATATAGCTATATCTCTAAACGAAAATCTGTAGGCATATTTGTCTTTTTTGTTTTGCTCTATATAGTCGGGTTGTGATTTTGTTAAGATTAAATCTATAGATGAAACACTTGCGGCTTCAAAGTTAAACGAGAATCTGTCGTAATCTTTCGATGCTTTTTTGGTAAAAATATTGTTAGTTTTTGTTGTATCCGCATAGTTTACCCTACAGTAAATATCAACTGGAGAAATAGTATTTATTTTACCGGAAATGTTTGATAGTATGACGTTGTTGTTGATCGGCATATTGAGGGAAAATGTCACCTGCCCAATAGCATCGAAGAAAAAGCTTTTTGCCCATTCCGTGTTTTCTAAACCGTCAAATACCGAAGGAAAAAATGATTCATCAGAAACTGATTTATTGGTTTCTATTGCGTTTTTATTGAACGACAAAGAATACTCAACACCATTTGATACAAGGCTTTTGGTGGATATTAAATCGAAAACCGCGGAACTAAGCGTCGGAAGGCTCACCATACCGTTGGTAATGTCGACATAAGCTGTTGTAAAATTAAGATCTGTTCCCTTTGTAGTTGCAAAACCTTCGGTGTAGGAGGCAAACATGGCGTCCGTATTTTGATTCACAAACAGCAGGTCGTCTAATTGATTCTCCAATTCTATCCTTTTTGCCCTGAGATTTTGAAGTCTCTTATTCAAAGCAGTTGTTATTCTCATAATCTCTTCTGCATTTTCGTGGATTGCGTCGTACAATACCTCTACATTAAATAGGGTAAAGAGCATTTTTTGATTATAGATATCGACGTTGCTGGCGGAAAGCTGCCTAAATATTTCTGCGCCTATGGGCAGAGGTTGACCAAGTTGGTATGTGGAAAAATACTTAGAAAAAAAATCCAAAACTTCTGATTCTTTTGGAATATATCCAGAAGAATATAAATTTCTGTAAATTACATCTAAAAACTTTTCCTTTTGTATGTTTGATATACTCATGCCTGCTCTACTCTTCCCATCAACTTATATGAATATATTACTGGACTTATATTTCCATATTTTGATTTAAACATTTCTACTTTTACCTTTATCCTCTTTGTCTCAGAGGGAATTTCTGGTTGGTTATAATAACCGACCCCCTTTAACCTTTTTCCCGCCTGTACGAATTCATTGAAGGACAACACTTCTGGTATTGCACTAAAAGGATTTTCTATAGGAGAAATTCTAATCCAATTTTTTGCCTCATCTAAAGAAATATAAAACTTAGTAAGTATTTCACTCTGATTAATGATAGGTTGGGTTAATTTTGAATCGACAGATATGGTAAGATTTTTTACATTATGAGGGAATTCATAAGTTGAAGAAACAAAAGAAGCGGACGATTCGTAGGCCTGATAGCCAACATCAATTGACCTCAGACCAATCGCCCATCTTTTTGCCGGGTAAATCTCATACTCCTTTTTAAGATTAATTAATCCCGTATATGTTTTGGGATTAAAGGTATTTTTTGTTGTTTCAACGTTTATATTTTGAAAATTAGATTGAGACCACTGTTCTTCCGTAATTTTTTCTTCAATAAAATTTTTGATCCTATTCGCCGCTTCTTTGCTTTCGGCTTTCCAGGCAAAATCTATATTTGTAGAAGCGGCTTTTTCTTGTTGAAGCTGCAAACTTTCAAAACCCGTAAAAGAATTTGTGTAATAATTTTTCACCAAAGATGAACCAGACTGCCTTTGAAAAGAAATCAAATAAACATCTGATTTTTCCTGGTCCTTATAAGTCACGTTGATACTTTTAACCGCCAAATCGGACTGATCCTTATATTGGTTTGGCTTAGTCGCAGCTGGAACCAGTTCAGCGATATTATATTGGATTTCCCCGAAACCCAAAGACGACAAAGCGCTGGGGTCAAATCTGGTTTGGGTATTTAAGGCGGAAAATCTTCCGGATGAAGGCAATGGTTTCCAATACATGTTTTTTACGTTGACAGAAAAAGAATCACGCTTCTCCATGTATATTCTTATTTCAGAAGTTGTTACGTCCGCAAAAGTCAATTTGACCCTGTCGTAAAAATAGTTACTTGCAGATTCTGTCGTTGTTGGAGTAATGCTCGTGCCAAGATAGATCGGTTCATTGATCAAATTAACCTCTTTTGACTGATCGTCAATTGCGACAACCTTTGTTATTTTTATCTGTGCCGCCGGCTCCTGGTCGGTTCCCCAGAATGGAACAATCTCAAGCGTATTTGCCCTACTCGGCCTATCGGACTTCATGCTTAGAGCCAATTTAAGCGGCTGCTCAACGGAGTGATTTGACCATGGTTTGTATTTGATCGTTCTGGAAATTCCCGAAGTTTCCTCATACGAGTAAAAGAACTCATATTCTTTTGCTCCACGAGATAAAATTTCTGATGCTGGTATAGAGATTGCTTCGTACTCAAAATACGTTAAAGGACTGCCATCTAACGCATTGGCCAAAAGACCAGAAGAAGGATTGTCTTGGTAACTATATTTATACATGGATTCATTACTCTTTTGCAAATAGGCCGCATGATTGTTGCCCAAAAAACCATTTGACGCGCTTTCAATAATCGAAATTGATTTTGGCTTCCAAGACGAAACTTGGTAAAACTGAAGTTTAGCCGTCCCTCCGGTCAATAAATGGCAGCTTTCTACTAGCGGCTAAATCTATAAAATCCAAGTTTTCAAACGAATCGCCAAAATAAAACAAATCCGCTCCAGGACTGTTGGTGTATGTATCCAAAATATTTATTTTTGATTTAATTCTATTTGTAAATTTTATTTCTTTTTCCACTTCTGCATTGAACATATTAAACATCGAAACAAACATACCTGATTGATAATCTAATTGTTTAGCTATAATATTTAGATCGTCTGATATTGATTGAATAAATTTATTCATTTTTTTAGATGACGGAGGTTCGCCCTTTATAACTGGTTCGTATTTTGAAATTTGGGCTCCTGCATATTTGTTTATTTCCAGCACCAAGGTGTTGTACTCTTGAGCTATTTCGGGGTACGAGGCGTTTTTATTATTTTTATACTTGGCTATAAAGATTTGAATTTTCTTTATGATTTGATCATAATAAATTGTATTGGTTGACAATTGAGCCATATGATTTAACCTAACTTAAGTAATTTTTGAACACTAATATCTGGAGATTTAGTTTTCATTTTGATGATAACATTATCAACGGATCCGCTAGAAAAATAGTTGGAAAAATTGTTTCTTACTATTAATCTAAATCTGAAATAATTATTCATATAATTGTATATTACATTAAAAGATTTATTAATTGGTTTGTTAAAAATAATATTTTTATCATTTTGAAAAAATAAAGTTTCAGCCGTATTATAAAAGCTTGCTTTTTCAAAATTGCCATCTAAATAGTTTGTTAAATTTATAGCATAAGATCCGTCGGCGAACCTTACAACTACCGGACTATATCCAGAATACTGCGTTTCTGGTATAGTACCGTATGTCAAACTGTAAATTGCATTCTTTAAATAGGCGCCATTAATATAGGGATTGTTTTTTAAAATTATCTTATTTTCTGATCCTGTTTTTTCAAAAAACTCTCCGTCTACACCGTCTTTTCCCGCATTTAATAACTTGGTAGCGCTTGATAATACCGAGACATCAATATACTGTTGAGAATAATTAGTATCGTCAAGTTGATAGCTGGCAATATATACGGAATTCTTATTGAATGCGGGAAAAATAATTGACTTGTCAAATTTATTGACCGTAAATTTATTGCTTGGTAGTAGCCTTTGGTTCTCAAAAATTTTTACCGTGGTATCCTGCGGATAAAATCGCAATTGGCAGGAGGCGGTAGAGGGATCAATAAATAACATTTCTGATTCGACCTCGTTAGAGTCGTAAAGGGCTAATGGTATCCAATCTTTTTCGTTGACCGGATTATCTTGCATTGAAACCGAAAGCTCGTAGGAGTTGGGTTTTTTAAGATCAAAAGAAACGGAGTTATATTTATCTAAGTTCTGATCTAAATTAACCTTTGCCTTGATACCGTAAAGATCGCCAGGAACTGGTATCTTGCAGCTTATATAGGAAGCTTTAGATAAAGAGTAAGATTTATTTGCTTGATTCGCCGGATTTACTCTCCCAACTTCAATGTTTTTTATTGTAAAAGAATATTCGTAATTATTAATAGAATTAAAATTATTGTTAAATAAATTTGTTGAATTAAACGAAGCTCCAGGGATCGTCTGCTCTGTTGAGTTTTCAAAAGATTTATAGCCTAAATCGTTTAAGTTTTGAGATATTACCGAAGGCGCACTGGGTATTTGATTAAGTAAGTTTTCGGTATATGCAGACTTTGTTTCTTTAAAAAGAGAATTCCTGAATACATTCATTTTTGATCCGAGGGCTTGGGAAACAATATTGTTTATCATGACAGTTAATGGACTGACCGCGAACAACTTGTTGTCATCATCAATTCCCAATATGCTGCTATTTTCTTGATCAAACCTGTTTTCGGCGAAACACGGGTGATTTTTATCATATATGGGGAATTTACAGGTGTAATATTCCGAGTATGAGTAATCATTTCTTTTAAATTCATCTATGGAAATTTCTTTTCTAAAATATTCAATCACAATATCTTGAAGAACGCTAAATTTATTTCTTCTTTGTTTTTTTGATCGTGAAATAAAATTAAGCAGAGCCCTCGAAATAAGCTCATCTACTAACGGTGGGTTGTTTGATTTTGTGTAAGTACCTTGATTAAAAATTAGTATAATTTTTTTCACTTTGTCTAATGGGATATTTACATCTACTGTTGAATTAACCAATATCGGGGCATTAAGTATTTTTTTAATCTGATAACCAGAAATTGGGTTATTTGAATTTAGCGAATAGATTTTTTCTGCGGTGCTCGATGCCTCTACGGCCACCTGAAGCAGCTGCAGTCCGTTGCTCTCTCCCGGAAAAACTCTAAGAAAGTCCATCTCTATTTCTTTAATGAAAGAAATCTCCATTAAAGTTTTTGCTCCAGCTATGTATGAATAATCATAATCAATATATTTGGAAATATCATTAATTGTAGAGGTTATGACGACTGGCGATTTTACCGAAACGCTCCAGGTATCAGATTCATTTTCATTGAAGAGAGAATAAGGATCCCCCTCGGAAGAAACATATTGTTTATAGTTTGAGTTTATTTTTATTTCCTTTATATTGTCTAATACATTTATTGAATTAATGCCAGAACCTATTTTGAAAGTTGAAGACACCGGATCTACAAATCCATTCCCATTTTCCGAAAACAAAATACCACCTCGATCTACGTGGGGTACTTTTTGGGTTTCATATTCATTTGATTTTAGGTTGCTATCAAAATTTTCAACATACGAAAAATTATATAAATCATCTTTTCCAGATAAAAATTCATAGTTGTTAATATAGTTTTCATAATAAGCTAAGACTTTCTCTGCCTTAGCTATTTGAGATAACATAATTTCGGTCATCGAATTTAGTACTGTATTTATTGAATTAGAAGCGTCAAAAAAACTAGAAAATCTTAGTTCAAAATCCCTAAAAACATCAACAAAGAATTCTGATTTAATTAACTCTCTAGAAATCGACAAAGTCGGCAGTAGGGTTGGACCGGAAGAAAAACTGTTTAAACTTTTAACCAACTCAGCCACTTGAGATTTGTCTACCCTAATATCTCTTATCAAAGAACCAACAGTTCTTTGGGAGTTTTCGGAGAATGTTTTTATAGTATCTGGAAGAAAATTAATCATATATTTATACCGTAATCCAATCATTTCCATCCATATCCTGTATTTTAAATACAATACCGGCTGTTATATTCCTTCTAATTATAGAATATACATCTTGTTTATTAACAAAATTATCCAAAACAGTTTTTGGAAGTTTGATAATTATAAAACCACCTTTAGGATAGGCCTGCTGATCCGGGGGATAAACATCCCAGAAAGAAACTGCCTCTTTTGTTTCTTTAAATATTTTTTCAATGTCCAAAGAACCATAGGACTCTACGTTGACCGATTTATCATAGGTAGATTTTATGCCTCCGCCTTTAACTCTTAGATCTATCAAGTCAATTCCTGATTGCGGTATATTTTTTAAGACATGAACTAAACCTATTTGAATTGCCAGCGGATCGTAATTAACGCTATCATATTGATTAAAAATACTATTATCATATGTGAAATGTACGACACCATCAAACGCATAATCTGAGACATGATTCCATGAGTACACCGCATCATTGGAGGTGTTCCCGTAAGCTTGAATGTTTTTTACTTCTACTTTAGATGGTTTTATGTAAATATATAGTGGCTTTTCTGGCTCAACTATATCTTGATTTAAGAATGGATTAAGGGGAATTGGGTTGCCGTTAACATGCTTTAACGGAATGCCACTCGCCTTTACGGCGTAAGAAACCCTAATTAAATCCAAGTCTTGTGATAAATCTTTTGTAAGATCTATGATTCCAGTATCGCAGTTGATGTTTCTTATGAATCTAGCGTCCAGTGGTTCCCATTCATCGGTATTTGATTCTCTTGTTTCTATAAATAAATACTGCTTTAAAACACCAATTTTATTGGCGGACGGCTCCACATAAGAGGCGATAGGGATTTGTGATAATTGGATTTTTCTTGAAGACAGAAAAACAGGATATTCATTTAACACATCCATGTAAGGCTTCCCCAATATTTGGGACCACAAAACATTTGATATATCTAGAGTTGAGTACGTAGCTCGCAAAGTCTTTTGATTGTATTTTTGAAACCATTTAGTTGACGCATATTCTGAGTCAATGTAGCACTCTTTTGTAAATGAGCCAGAAGTGACATACAGTGGCCATTGATCCAGTTGCGAAAGATTTGGCGGAATAGAAGATAAAGATATTCTAGAAGATGGGATATACGAAACGTGATAAATGGGACATGCCATTTTGACCGGAGCTACTGGCGGAGTTATGGTCCCGGTATTTTTAACGCCAAGGAAATCAGAATCCCCCAAGTTGCCGTCGGCGTCCACTGCAAGTACGGCGATGTACACATTTTCCGGACCTCTTGAAATATAATCGACATAATAAAGGGTTTTTCCCATAAATTCATTTTTGGACCTGTCGTAGAATCCGTACAACAAACCGCCATCATTTAAATTTGTTATTTCATTCGTAAGAACAAAAGCGCCATAATCAATATTAAATTCTGTATTTTGTGAGTTATTACTGACAAAGGATTGAAGGCTTATTCCATAGGGTTTTCCAATTTTATCATCTTCCTTAGTGGGCTGGCATAGCATCAGTAGCCCGTCTAAAACGGTAATCGCATTTTTGCTTTTCTGTATTAACGATCCATCCGCTTTAAGCAGCCAATAATTATTTATCTCAGAAACAGAACTTTTTATGACATTTGAATTCTGGTAATTCAAAGACGATGTTTCAAAAAATAATTTATTTCCGACAATATTTGTGGTCAGTGCGCTGGAGTTAACTGGATTTTTACTTGCAGATAAAACATTAGAAACAGACAAACTAGAAGCACCGACCTCTATAGTTTTTGAAGAGGTAAGGTCTATGGTTATGGATTCATCTTTATAATTTGGCGTATCTCCCGCATCGGGGTCCGAAAAAGCGGTAAATGGCGGTTTGTAGTCGGTGGAGCTAAAGTCAATTTTTGTTGTTTTTAAATCTAGAGTAGCGGTTCCAGAGAAGGTTGGATATGTTATCGACAATGGTTCGGTTGTAAACTTAACAGATTTTAATCCACTCAAATCAATTTGTTCCACCTGATTTGCGGATATATTATTAACTTTTCCAGAAATTTTATATTTGACAGTCGCCGGCTTTGTGACTGTAGTTTCAATATACCCAGTAACTTCTTTTGTATATTCCTCGACCCACTTAGTCGTTGCATCTCCTTCTTTAAGCTTGTAACTAATGTTAAAAGTTATTTTATCTATCGCATAACCCTCAGCTTGCCCAAATACACCACCCAACAAGCTACCTTTTAATTTTATTGAAAAAACCCCAGATTCAGCTAGGGTTTTATTAACAGTTACTGTATTGGATGTTTTAAAATAATTTGTTTGAGTTTTAAAAAGTTGAGACTTTGAATAGTTGGCCGTTTGAGTATTTACGTCAAATGCGTAACCCCTTACCTCCTGTATGCTTATACCCTTATAGGAGGGGGCGTTCTTAAACGATCCGGCGTATATGCTAATAGATTCTATTTTAACGTCTTTTGCAGACGAAACCCTATATCTTTCTGGGATGGCTACATAAATAGTATCTGAGATTGGACTGCCCAAGGCATTCCCTGTATAGCCTATCTTTTGAAAATCAAGATCGGTATTTTTTAGTTCCCATATTTCAACAGTAGTAGAGGCGTTTTCGATAAACTTTACGCAGTCCTTATTGTCGCTCTTTGAAATGCGGTCAACTACCGAGTTGTATCTGGCATTATCTGTCTGTCGCATTTTTTTCCAAACTTCTCTTGCAAAAAGGGATTTTGTTTCGCTGTCAACAATGCCGTCTTTGACCCTTGCTTTGTACACTTGTTGAAATTTCAATACCGCGGCGGCGGTTGCATTATCATATACTCTGGTCAACGGACAATCGGCCAAAGAAGAATCTGATAATTTAGCTTCTCTTAGCGTTATCTGTATATACGCTATATATGCAGATAACATTCCCGTTTGACCGACTTTATAGTTCTTGAACGTATTGCCATTATTAAGATCCCTCGTGTACACGTAATGAAAAGAACCGCTTGGGGTTTCGATATTGTCCATTTAATCTATCGTCACCATCTGCGTATACTGCAGTCTGAGATGGATCCGGCTTAACATCTTTATCCGTTTTAGTATCAGACCATTTTTCTGGTTGATCTTCCACATTTTGTCCACTGCCCGGTATTACCGTCGGGGCTACTCGATAAAATTCCTGTCTTTTCAAAGTCGCGTTATAGGTGGCGCTAATTTCGGCGGACCAATCTGCATTAAGAATTGTTGGAGATTCAGATGATTGAACATACGAATTAAAAATAGAAAATTTAAATCCGTAAGATTGATATATATTTCTTGAAGAAATTTTTGGAGACAAATTATCCTGAGTTATCAACGAACTTTTATATGCCCTCTGCCTTAAAACGTACGCTCCAAATCCACCGGGGATTTTGAATTGGGCTGATGGCGCGTTTGTGTACGCATAAAGCGGTGACTCGATAGATTTTTCATTTACCTTGAATAAGGTATAGGATGTCGGTATTTCGGGCACTGTTTCTGTAATCTTAGTAGAGTTTGCAATGACCACATCCGAGTTGGTAACCTCAACGTAAAATTCAATATTCGATACATCTATTTCCTGTAAAATAATAGAATATTGATCGGCTATATTATCATAAATGGATTTTTTATAGAATTCAAGAATTGATTGACTTGATGCGGATATGTTTTTGGCGTAATTTAATTTATCATCGAAGTCTTTTATCAAACTATATTCCGCCACCTTTTCCTCTTCCAAGAGAACGTTTTGATTTATCACATAGGCACTCGACCATTTTGAAACATGATAATAACAAGACGCCCTAAGATCTTTGATTTTTGCAGAAAATATTCTGGAGGTAAGAGCTACGGATACTGCATTATACAGTAGTTTAAGTGGTCCGTTCTGCGGATGCGACCGGCACGAATGGTACCTGCTCGATTGACGCCGAGGTTGAGTTGGAGGTTGAAAAATCAAAAATACTAGATGGCTGATAAACATCGTTGCAATACTTGAGCATTGTGCATGTGGTCGCTAGTACGTTGCCTTTCAGCAAGGCGTCGGCTAAATTGACGTATCCAAACCCAAGAAAAATTGGTTTTTCTCTTGAGTTCTTCAAAACAATATTTGATTCAGAATAAGATCCGGTGAACTCTTTCGCTGTTTTGTTGGTGGTAATTCCCAAAGCCAATGAACCGATATTGCTTCTTCCAAATAGCGAATATACGTCATAACTTGTTGAATCAATTTTCACAGACTCAAAAACCGATGGGTTTATCGGCCAGGCGTTGTTCTTTTTTTCGTCCAGGAAAACGCTATCAACGTTATATTTCCACGTATTAAGTGCATGGGAGTCGGTTGAAATTGTTAAGGAAGGATCAATATTTTCGGCTCCACCAGATTGAGACAAATCCAGAACAATGGTACCTTGAGTTTTTTCAATAAAATATTTTATTTTTTCTCCCTGCTCTTTAGTAATATGGGAAACAGGAGACCAGGCCAAAATATCAAAAGAAGACAACTGCTCATTCGTTATTGTATCAATGGACATAAGCCAATGCAGGGCTACATTTACGGGGTTTTTGATACTGGCATTTGGATTTGTATAGGAGTATTTTGACAAATTATATGGAGACTGTTGTAATCTATAGAAAATATAGGGGTTAGCGGATCCGTAATTTCCGGAAGCTATCATTTCAGAAAGCTGAGAAGATGTACACAAAACCGCACAATTTACAACCTTTTGTTTTATCTTTAGCTCTGAATCAATTTCCTCCTGTTGATTTACCGAAGAAACATCTACCTTCCTCAATATTTTTGCTACAAGTCTCCAATTAAACGTCTCGTATGTTCTGCTGTCAGATATTGCCTTTTTGGGCACGACGATTTCAAACCCATCTGCTGAGGAAGAATTGTTGTTAATAATATTATTTTTAAAAGTTGTTGATTTTTTAGAAAAGATTTTTTTATTCCTCATTGAATTGTCAACGGCGATAGATTCTTCTAGAATCTCATTAAAAACACTAACCGTGTTAATATTTTCCTTATACTGTGGCACCACCGAAGAAACAGACTCGTTAGAAGACAGACTAACTTTATCGTATACTAACTGTAAATTTTTTGGATGGGGCTCTGAAAACAACACAACGATTTTATACGGACGATTTGACCTTTCTTCATATACGCTATTGTCAATCTGGTCTAATAATATTCTATATTTCTTAAGACCATTATCTCTACCCGCATATTCTTGACCGTTTTCGTCTATAACTTTTATGGATTTTGGAATTTGATCCTGCTCTATAAAGGAATCCAAATCATCTATCGAAAAAGAATTTAGCGGAAACATTGTGTAGTGTCTTGATACATAATAGGAGTGAGCAAACATTTTGTTCTTTATTTCCTTATGGAGATATTTTTTATCTAATGTTTGCTGATCCAGAAAAATATCAGATACGCTGACGTCTTCGCAATCAAATATGGTGTTTGCATTTTCATCCTCAAGAACGCCAAGTTCATTTGCAAATACCAATTTATTTTTTGAATCCAGTGGATTAGAGTTAATTTCTGTAGCGTAAGCGTTTTCTGGGGTAAAACCAGATAAGTCGGTAATTGACAAATTATTCCCGGGACTAATTTGCTTGGAAGAAAACCACGCTAAACCAACAGAGTGATCATCAACTGGCAGATTGTTGGTTTTTTTAAATTTAATATTAGAATCTGAATTTAGTGGTTTAGACATCTTTTAATTATCCTTTTTTAAATTAATATATTCAGATATAAAATATGGAGTTGAACCTAAAAAGCCCGCTTGATATTGTTCATATCTGGGAATTGGCAGCCAGGCTGGCGGAGTCCATCTTGGAGTGGCCCCAGAAGAAGTTACCAGTTGTTCATTATAGTAACTGGTTATAAACCTTGGAGTTGAGTATGTGTTCAAAGATTCCGCATCGTTGAAATTAATAACATCAACAGCTTTTAAGTCTGATACGTAATTTAAATCAATATTATCATAGGATTCATACCAATACGCTATATCCCCAGCAACAGGCGTAGCGTCACTGGAGTAAGATGTTTTAAAATCTGATTCCGCCACAATGTACCAATATCCAGGATTAGACCTAGATTGACTAACGATGGGGCCTACGGAAAATCTACCGTTATCATCCGTTGTGACTATCCCGGAGTAACCGGAAAAATTAGATGCAGAAGAATAAACCTGGGTTTCAAGGGCGTTGTGCGGAGATCTTCCCTTCCTCCAGTAAATAATCGTATTTTTACTAGGAAGATTATTTTTTGTGGCAATTCCGTCAATAAAAATTGAAGAAACGCCGTCCGCTTTAATACTTGAAGGATCCGCCGCTATTGAGATGGTGAAGTTTTCTTTATAGCTGGAATAGATTTTGTGTGTATAGTATTTATCAAATGAAGAATTATCCGCGCCCGAACCCTTTACCCTTATCGAGCCTGTTACCATCCCCTGGACTGGTGTGGCAGCTGAATAAACCGCCCTGGCCATTGCATATCCTTCGGCATTTGTTGTTACAACGGACGGGGATATCGTTAAATAGTCGCTTGATAGGGTAAATTTTTGATCTGACTTTGGATTTTTATTCACATCCAAAGAAGATATCGAAATGACAATAAAATCTTTTTTGTCATCCACTATATTGTACGGAGATATTGTTACTTGCGCTGTTTCAAACGGATAATCTTTTCCAGAAACTGTAACATAGCCCTTTTGAAGAAAGGAGGAGGTTTCACCAAATTGAATGTTGATCGGTGTACTCTGTTCGTACCTTGACGTTTCATAGGTGATATCATAAAATAGCGGCGTATTCGGCGTAGCGTCAAAGACTATTTTGGTATAGTAAGAAGCGTCGTTCAGTACGTTATCTGCATAGTAAGAATTTTTTACCCTGTAGCTAATTTCGTAGTTACGATTTTTATTGAATATAGGAGTTGAACTTGCCACTGAAAGAATATTGGAATTTGAATTTAAATCCTCAAATAGAACTTCTCCCGTAAGGCCATCGACGATGGTCGCATCATATACGTCGGGATACGATAAATAAAAAGAATCGTCAAAGGAAGGTTTAATAAGTTCTCTATTATAAAAACCAAACTGTCTTGGTGTTGCGAAATCCTCAAAAGCCGTTTCTGTATAATCAATGTGCGGAGTTGATTCTCCCTGCTTGTAAGCCTTAATGAATATGGGCGCCCCAGCCTGTGGCACTGAGGCGAGTGTTATTTCTTTTAATTTTCCCGTAAATACTTCTTTTTGCGGCTTTGCGTAAACGTAGTATTCCTCCTTGCCTATATGTAGCCACCCGGTGTTGATACGGGTTTCCATTTTCTCGTCGTATAGTCGACCACGTGCAACAAAATTGCTAAATACAGTGGTGTTTCGAGCTAGGTCATATTTTTCCCTTATAGAATTAGCCGGATACTGTATTTTTTGCGAAGTATATAAATCATTGTCAAGTATAGAATTAATGGTATCAAATTTCAATACATAGTTTTTATTCAAAAATGGATTAACTATTTTCTGTTCAGACCAAATTAATACATTTACGTCAGCCGGATCAAGTATAGATATATTCTCGAAATAATATTCAAATTTAGAAGAACCAGAAATTCCGAAAGTTTCTCTAGTTATTTCTGGAACTATAATTGTATCTGAATTTTTACCTGGGACAAATTCACCATTCTGCTTTTTGTATCCAACGTATCCATTTTCGTCAATATACCCAGTTATCGGAGTTGACATGGCCTCAAACGGCACCCAGTTAACAATTTTTATTGGAAAAATTTCTCCGTCGAAAAGATTAAGGGCAATCGATGTTGGAGTTGAAGAATGGGGATATTGAATTTTTGAGAAATATTGATTGGCTGTCGCCGATCCACCAACAATATTGACCTTAATGTTTGGCGACGATGGAACGTAGATATCATAGCCCAAAGCCTGATCATATGTTACCCCACCATATCCTGAAAGCAAAGAGGAATCAACAGTGTAGCCGATCACCGCTGAACCCTCTGGTTTTACATTTTCGATACATACAAAACCCGGAGTTGCCCCAGGGGGATAAATAATATTGTTTAGGATAGAAGTCTGATCTATAACATAACTCACGGGAGGAGATGCCTCTGCGGCATTAATTGTTAGAGTTCTAGTTTGTTTTTTGGTTTGTTTTGTTTTTGTTTCCAATGACCACAACTTGGATAATGCCTCAACATATGTTGACTGAGTAAGCCCAGGGGTAGCAGATATCGACGGAGTAGAAGAGTCATACACAAGTTGATTGCCTGGATTTTGAGAAAATCTAATAATAAAGTCATCAGATTGTGCCGGAGTAGCGTACTGTGTTCCATCCCACAACCCCAATTTAAGAATAATGTTCTTTATATAGTTAATATGCATCTTTTGAATTTGAATGGTATTCAAAGAATTGTTTGAGTCTTTTAATTGATTGTAATATTCTTTAAGCGTATTTTTTTCTCTTATTACTAAATCGCTAGAGGTAAATCCCTCTGTATCAAATATTGGATATGACTTCCAGTTCTGTATTGATTTATTCGTTCCGTTCAGATATTTCATTATTCTTAGGATAGACTCTCAAGGGGGTATAGAATACTGTTGGTGTTGCATAGGTCGCGTGAGGAGTCGCATGAAATTCTAAAGTATAATTTATCGTCGCTGCCGGGTTGTCGTATTCCTTGATTGTATAGTCGGAATAATATTCAACTTTAACATTTACCGGTGAATAATTGGGAGTGGATCCTGTGGATTTTTTACCCTTGGCGGCTAATACCGTTTCAAAATATACGGGTGTTGCGTCAGTTTGCTGTATAGACAGAGCTAAATCATCCTGATCCCCTATACCCGGTTGATAATATGGAATCTGGATATTCGAATCGTAATATCGTGAAGACAATCTGCCAACGCCATCATTGTTTAATCCGGCATAATCCCACAACGCATTATCAAAAGTAAAATACCCCCAGTTGTTGGGATATTGGATGTTAAGATCGTCGACTAATTTTTTGAAGTATTCTGTTTGATTGCCATCAGCGCTAAAATACGGAGTAGAACTCGTTATATCAGACATTTCTAAAATTTCTGGCGTTGCGCCAACGTACTGTGAGCTGGGCGTAACCCCATAGGCTTTCCAGATATTTAATTCTCTTCTCAAAGTACGCTTGAACGATTCAATGTCAACGCCTACTGGATTTTTAAACGCATCTAATATTCTTTCCTTGAAGGAAATATTGTTCTCCAAGTAAAGACGATTTATCCCCACCCTTAAACCAAGCTCGTCAAACCAATTAAAGATTTGAACCGGCAGTTGTATAAGATCTGTTAGACCTGAGTTAACATTTTGCGCTTTTAGCGAATAAAATTTTTTTAAGGTAAGTATTTCTCTGTTAATCGGATTATGATAAAAAACATAGTCAGTTTCTTTAGATTTTAAAAAATCTGCGATATTGTCTATTCTTGCCAATTCAATACCGTTGGCCAATATTTTGTGAAAAGTAGTGTTCACATTAGTGGAGGAATACGCCCACGCTATTTGATTTGTATCTGCCCTGTCAATAAAAGAGTTAATATTTAGTGTGTCTAATTCTCTGTCAAATTTATCTAGATGTTCCCCCACAACTGCGTTAATATATTTTCCGGCTGTTGTTTTAGGAACGTAAAGATTCGGAGTCGCCTGCTCTGTCGCATCTGAATAAAATGCCATCCAAGATGGAAATCTCTTTAAAATATTTTTTACACTTTGAGAAATAACCGGATTTACCGGATCCGCTATTGCAACTTCGACCATAAGAATAAATGACAATACGCTGATATCTGATAGTTCAGTGTCTATTTTAATTTCAAATTTGGCGTATCTCTTTGTATTTTTGAGCAGCAGCAGAGACGTCAAAGCGTCGGACTGAGCGGTTGATGATAAAAAATACGGTCCGATTTAAAGAGTCTGATTCATAAATGTTTAAAGTAAAAACAATATTTTCAATACTATTTAAAGAAGACGAAAATGCGCCCTTGAAAGTTCTGATATCTATTTTGGAAGAAGTATCAACAAATCTTAACCCTTTTTCAACAAAAGAATCTGCGCTAAAAACTGGGGTGGAAGACGAGTCGGGATCAAAAATATTATTTTCACCCTGAAGAGTATTTGAGTTAAATATGTAGTATTCTAGAATATTTTCATCATCTATCAATTCTCCGATAATCCGTAACTTTAACCGCTCCGATTATCGTTGGAGTTGCGCTTGATAAAACTTTTGTTCCAGTAAAAGTGTAATCATTGACAGAGTTTAAACCATATGGCGATCTTGTATAACAGTAGTTGGTGTAATACTTATTTGAGTAAAGGTCAACGCCTTGTGTACTCCAAATTTTTCCATTCTTGGAAAAATCAGAAGTAACAAAACTAAGCAAATAAGTTTTCATTTATACCCCTATACGGCGTCTAGCCATATACTGTATTCAGAAGTAACTCCGTGCTCCGGATGAATAAACATTAAATGTTGGCACGGTCTGCTCATTGAGGAAAAATACTCTTGGGCATATGTGTTGCTGCTTTCTGGCGATCCGGAGACCCTTAAAATACTGCTACCAATAGTCATTTTAAACTGTTGATGATAGTGACCCATAAACACATCGTTGAAATGTTCCGGTATCGCCCCGTCCTTCCAGCCCATTACTTTTTTGTAGTATCCATAATATTGAGCCGGTGCTGGCAACTGGTCTCCATGTATAAGGAGGCTTGAATAGTCTCCGATATTGTCTACTGCGTACCAATTTCTTTCGCCTTTTCCGTCTGGAATGTTAAAAGTAACCCTATCTTCTTTGGCAAACATTAATTCTAGTATTTTATACAAAAGCCTATCCATATTAGTTTCTGGATCATGCAATTTTCTTAGCTTTCCACCTACAGCTCCGTGATTACCAATAATCCCGGTAACATGTACTCTTTTAAAATTTTCTAAGGCCGTTGTAAGGAATTTCGAAAGTATTCTGGGACCATTAACGCCCACCTGCCTATACAACCCAGAATCAATAAGATGACTTTGGCCCGCAAATATTTCTTCACCCTCTACTATGTCGCCCAAAAGCCAGACATGCAGTTCGTCAACATTATGATGCAGTCGTTGTATTTCTGTAATTTCTAATAATTTTTCAGTATATAATTCTATTCTTTTTTCAAGGACTTCCGTATTATAACTTGGGGTTTTTTTGCCCAACTGCCAATCCGCAAAAACAGCAATTGCTGTTTCCGGGCTATTTTGCCTGCTGCTTTTCAGGGTTGGGGTTTTTATCTTAGGTAACTCAAAGGTAGAAAATGCGTCAAATGCTGCCTGATAAACGGAAACTACGGCCTCACTTTTAACATTTTTATATTTTTCAGCCAGCTTTGCCAAGCGTCTGTTTTCTGATCTTAAAAATATCGAACTGTTTTCCGAAGACGGTTCCACAAAAGTAATTTCATCTTCTTCAACAGAGAAATCATTTTTTTCACTAACATCTATTTCCTCATGAATAATTTGGCCAGGAAAATCTTTATAACCCTCGGAAAGCATTCTGGCATGGGTCATGTTTTTGGCTTTGATTATTTGTTTTTTCGTAACTACATAAGATTGTTCTGACATTTATCATCCTTTAATAACTTGAACTATTACCCATTATAACAGAATAAACCGCTAATGATCCAGATGTCATATAAGATTTATCATCCGACAATCTGTAGTCTTTGTTGGCGATATTTTGGTTGTCCACTCTAATTGACTTAACAGAAGCGGACACTATAATTTCTGACGCATTTCTTGCCTGACGTTCGATCTCGGTTACCGATATAGAATCTCCAATCGACAAACTGTTAACATACCTATTGATAAATATTCTTGCTTGATTTTCAACGGCTTTGGCAGTATCTGTTGTCGTGCCCTCTCTTAAAATGATAGACATATTTATATCTACCGGTTTTCTTTCTGCCATTCTCACATTGATGTTGACGCCAACGGGCTTTATTGACCTGACTTGATCGATCACCAAATCGGTCATTGTCGCAAGCCCAGATCTTGTTTCTGGAACTATTATTATATCACAAGAACCTATTCCAAAAGAAGCTTCTCTAATCTTTGCGTCTTTTACTCCTTTTATTGCCAATGCGGCAAAACGTATTGATTCAGCGGTTCCGGTACTGGAGCCCCTAATAGCAGAAACGATTCTTCTCCTGTAATTGTCATCAGATTCTGAATTCAAAGTGCTATACACTTCTTTGGGATTATTGCAGAAAACAACCACTCCAGCAGGAGGGATAAAATTATGTTGCGTTAAAGTATTTCTTGCGGCCGTAATATTGTTGTCTGCGAATTTTGCTTTTACCGCCCCATAAGCCCTGGTATTTCCATTGGGGATAATTACATCTCCATTAACTTCATACATGTATTGTGCCGAGGAATAACTGCTTACATCATTGAAAACCAAAGTCCCAGATGGTATAACAATTGCCGTATTGTGCGTTTTACTTATAAAAAATTCTATATTTGCGGTTGTTCTTTCCGGTATAAGTTCGGAAGAAACAGATCTTCTTGGGACATTATACAATGCTCCTATCATATCCAAGTTAATACCATTTGCGGTAGATAGGCTTGACTGCTCAACGCTTATTTTTAGGGCATTATATAGGTCATATATTTCTGAGTGTATTGCCTCCGCAAAGGCTCTTGCCACGGAACCGGGTGAAATAGAACCTATTCCGGCGTTTCTTTGAAGTCCATCCAGCGATGCCATTAGCATTTGTTCTTTTGTTTTCATGTTCATCATCGGCATATTATGCTCCTAAATTCTGGGTTACGGACAAAATCACTGGTTGGTAACTAGTGCCCGCTAAATATACATCAAATCGTATAGAGTCCGCGCTTACCGGTACCGCTTCAATAGTAATTTGTTTATTTTTAAAAACTCCCTCTCTTTCCAGAGCTGCCCTTATAAGCCTCTTGCCAAGGTCTCCGGTTTGAGGAGTTTGGGGCATTCCATAAAGTATCGAGAGTTGAACACCCAATTGTGGGTATATTGAAAAATCTCCAGGTTCGGTCATAAGTCTAATATAAACCTGCTGTATATCCTTTGTAGCGTGATCCTGGACCATTGCTATATCTCCAGATCCGTTAATAACTAAATCGCCACTTAGATCAAGGTAAAAATCAGACACCACTGCCCTCCAGCAATCTTGCTTTTGCTTGTTCCATAGTATATCCAGCTTGTTTCATTTTTAAAAGCCCCTCTATAGCGGCTTGTTTTGTCAATTTTATTACATCTTTATTTTTGTCCCAAAAAGAATCAACTTCGGCGAGTTCTTGTGGGGTAAGATTTTCATCTTTTGGAACTGGGGTTGGCTGCAGATTTTCCTCCCATGGAAGCGTATTTTCAGCCGTTACATATTCGTATTCACCCTGAATAGTAACCGTAGGTTGGACATCTTCTTGGTCATATTCGGTTATATTCTTTATATAATAATCGGCATTTTTAAAGCCGGGATTAAAATCCCTATTATTTGACTGAGTAAAGGCCGGCTCCGTAAATACGGTAGCGGAACTGTTGAACTCTTTAGAATTCCATTTTAATCCGTCTTCTTTGGAGTGAAATTTAATATTATCAGCAAAGATGGATATTGTTCTAGTTGAGCCATTTATAACTATACCAACTCCAGGGGCAGCAAAAATCTCAATATCACCAGCGTCAGTTATTCTTAAAAATCCAGAATTGTCTGGATGAGTAAGGCCAACTTCCCTAGATGAGTAAGTCTTTCTTTTTTTTAATTCATCCGCTTCTGTAATGGTTCTGCCGACAGAAGATTCGTAATTTCTATTTAAATTAGTTTTTTCAGCCATAATTAAACCATGAATTTTGGTATTCCAGTGTCAACAAACGTAGCCGGCCCGTATTTGCCAATCGACGAACCATCATCTATAAAGCTAATTATATACGGAAATGTTTCCGAATCATTCCTAAAACCGATTACACATCGAGATCCGGTAGTTGGAGCTACCGTTTGTACGCCCTGAATAGATGGACACGGTATAGCCTGATAGACGTTTCCGCGCAGTATTTGCAAATTTGTCATCTAGAATAATCATAACTGTATTCGTAATTTTATCATATGACATCACAGTTCCCAGCCTTGTCTTCGCCTGCTGCATGCGCTGACTCTCTAGGTGTGCATTTAATCTTTCGTCAAATTTCGGATAGTATTTCATTGTCCGACCTCCCCTATACGGCCCATACGCTTGAACATCCAACATACGCATAGTTATCACCTGGAAAACCGTTAAATGTTATAGGCCTTGGACTTGGTCTTTCATTGCTACTATGCTGATCTACGTATTGTCCACCGCCTATAGATACGCCTACGTGACCATACCCATCATTTCCACCGCTCCAGAATACAAGATATCCAACCGGGGGATTTTTACCCTTCTCGGAATCTGCAGCAAACCAGTCAGTATCTTTTGTGCCACCCTTAACATTTTCCCAATGCGCACCGGCAGATTCAAAGTTGCGGTATTGTTCCTGATTAGTTGGTACTGTCGTTTTAATTTGTTCTCCAAAATTTTCTTCATCCCATATTTTTGATGTCAGTTTGCTATCAGCCTGACCGCCCAAAAGACCTACAGATGCCGCAAGAACTCTTGCAAATCTGTCGCATTGGAAATTCTCTTTATCGGTTCCGTATTTACTCAGCCAAGCAGGTATTCTATTTGACTTAAGAAAATCCGCCGCCTGTAAAATTTGAGAATTAGTAAATGTTGGTTCTTTATTATCGTTTTCTGCTCCGGAAGAGGATTCTGCAGAAGCTTTGCCATAGGTAATTGGCTTGCTCCTTGATTCATCTTTAAGGCTTCCATTTTTGGGTTTATCGTAAAAAACTTCGCCATTCATCCAAAGTTCTATATAGTCGGCGGTTTTAGGATTGAATTTAGGAAGGTTTTTTCTTACCCAATTCGTAAGTTCGTCTATTGTTTTCCCACCTGTTAGATAAACATCTACCGCGTCTTGGAATCTTGTTCCATGAATAAAACCTACATCTGATCTATCTTTGTAATCGCCCCAATGATAAAACCCATTTGATTGAATTATTTTGCTTGTATTTTTAAAACCATCCCAACCCCACTTGTCCATTAACATCCATACTTGATTTATTGGATACCACAGCCTATCGTCTGTGTCTGCTTTTCCGTTATTCTGAAGTTCAATCATTTTCTTGGCTATTGCATTGGGATCCCATCCGGCTGTTTTGCCAGGAACATACGCGAGTTCCGCTGCGGACACTTTTTGCGGGTTAACAGCTGTTCCATCATAGTATACCGAAACAGTGCCAGAAGTGTTTTTTGATTTATTTATTAAAGAAATTAAATTAAATTGAAACATTCCCACCGAATAATCACCGGTATACTCAGTTGCATTTTCGTCACATTTACCATTAAAGCCGCCGGGATTAAGGGCGCTCTCTCTTCCCGCGACAGCGCACATTATGGCGGCCACCTCTTCGCTAAAAGGACCCTCTTTTGATAACATAATAAATAACTCAGTTAACGATATTGTTACGCTAGTTGATTTGCAGTTTTGTCTTGATTTTTCTTTAGCTGCGTTAATATCCTCTTCGGTGTTAACGGGTACGCTGGAACCATCTGAAGATTGCACTTTTTCTTTGGATTCAAAACCCGGCGACCCTATATACTGGCCAGCCCTACTGTGACTAAAGCTTATGTGTATATTGTCTTTATGCGCTGACGCGGATTCAAAATTAACATATTTTAAATTTGGGTACATTGTTTTTAGCGGGGTGCTTTCGCTATCAAATCCTTCCATTACACCAAGATCTTTGGCTACATCCGGCGATATAATAATTAGGTCAGGTATTAGCTGCATGGGCATTGAATTTAATCTTGAAAGAACATAGTTTAAAGATGCAGCGTAATGCTCTTTTGATTTATCAAAATTTCTAAAAGAGCCTATTGCATCTATGTCAAAAGCTCTGCCAAAAGCATGATCAGATATTGCGTTTGTGTTATTGGCATCTATGCCGGTAGACGGATCAACATTTCTTGATGTTTCGTCGCTTTCGGACAATATTGCTCTGGCTAATCCGAATCTACCGACTATTGACACTCCCTTCGTGGGATCCGTCAACATAAGCAGGCACTCTATGAGTGCGGCGCAAACATAGGCTCTTTTTTGGTCCGCCGAAATCAAATCCCCAGTTATTTCTGAGGTTTGAGACGAGTTTGGAAAAAAAGAATTAGTTTGAGAAAATTTATAAGAAGAGAAATTATTTGGAATATCAAATTGAAAACCCACCACAAGAGCGATGTCCGGTATTCTTTTATTAAGTTCTTTTGCTCTTTCTAAATATATCGCAGATTCTTCCGGGGAAAGTTCATCGGCTATTGCGATTGGACGAGCGCCAAGTGATGGAGCGCCCTCTTGTTTTAATTGATAAGAAACTTGATTGTGTTTGTAAATAGTTCCATTAGATTCGCCAACGTAGGAAACAGATGAGTTATTAATCGCATCTCCTATTAATTTTTGCAGAAGGGGATTTGAGGTTCTAGATGGAGAAAGACCCGTACCAACTATGGACTGAGAGACAGCCTTAATATAAGCCGCAGATCCAGTTAAAGTTTGCGCTTCTCCGGCGTTACCTTGATAGTCTGGATTCGGGATGGTAAAAGCCTCAGACTTTGCCCCGGCAGCTAGTATTCCGTGCAGGGAGGATTGAACAAATCTATTATTCAAATCCATTAAAGTCGCAGGATTTCTTGTAAGCGCACCACCGGCCATCATATCCACGACATCCCTAGACGTCAATGACTGGTTAACATATTTTTCCTTTGAGGCAGAAGTTGTCAGGCTATTGCTTCCGCCAGGATTATACCCTTCTGCGAGCTTTGCGGTAAACGACTGTGAATTGTCAAAGTCATTTAAATTTAAACCAAAATCATCACTCATATATCAATCCTTTACGGGACATACTGCACTCCGGGTATTTGGTCATCTAAGTCTATTTCTGCCGGCCTACTTCTTAGCAAATCGACAGTGTAAACTTGCGCCAGATTACTGCCGACAAGTTCCCAATTCAATGTAGCTGCGATACCATCATCATAGTACTCATCCCAAGCCACATAAGGCCATTCTGAAGCTTTTGAATAAAGTGTTTCTAATATTTTAAAATGAACAAATGTGTTAAACACATTGATTTTATCATTGTCGAGATTAATAAGAGGATCGGTTGATCCCGTAATTTCAAAATATTCTTTTGTTTTAGAATTAAAAATAGATGAATATATTTCTTCAAATTTTACATTAAATATAGACTCGTTGAATATTTCCTCTTTAAATCTCTGCTTTAGTGTTTGTGCATTGGCGTTAATGTTGTCAACAAAAAATCCCCTAATACGCAAAATCAAATCCTGGATATCTGTATCGATCATTCTGTAAAAAACGGTACCTAAAGTTTTTTCTTTTTCTGAATCTCCGTAATATTTTCCCTTTAAATAACTACGAGAAGTATTTAACTTAGAACCAGGCTGCAAATCATCCTCAGTATACATGGCGACTGCCGAAGCGTCGTTCGGTGATACTCTAATAACAAAAGGAGTTTCCGATAATTTTTCGTAAACAAATAAAGATGCTCTTCCTCCCGGAGAGTCTATATTAACCCCCTGCACTGGATTAGGAGAAGTAGATGTATTTACAAAACCCTCAAACACTCCCATCTTTGAAGCGATGATACCTTCTAGGCGGACCTTAAACGGTGGTGATTGAGGACTCAATAAATCTACTACTTCAATTTCATCTCCATCAATTACCTTGTGCAATTTACACAAAACTTTGAAAAACTGATTGAACCCCGCCTTGTCTGGACCCGTTCCAGAATACTTTAACACTTCCGCATTTACCAACGCATTTTCAAAACTTATATGCCTTACTAAATCTGTTATTTGTTTTTCTTTCCAACCTAAATTTTTCAGAATATCATCGTATCTTATAAAAGCGTGTCCGTCCACGGTTCTAACTTTACTACGAACACCCAATATTCCCGGCAGTAGTCTCTTGGTGTGATACCTGCCAACCACCATTCCCTGATTGATGGACAGTCCCGCATCCATTGGTTGTCCGTTTCTGTTTAAATAGGAAATATAGCAGCCGTGCTGATCAAGAACGTTATCCCTAACCCATTTCCAGCCCTTCCACATAAGATCCGTGCCTATTGCTGCAGTTATGCCCGCTCCAAGCGGGCCACCAACCAAAAATCCTACAGCGGCGGTTCCAAGCGTTGTTGCCGCATACATTCCGGCAATGCCGCTCAAGCTTACTTGCGAATTAGCGTTTGCCTTTAACTGCTGTTCCACCTGGCTTCTCGCGTCAAACAATCCTTCCGCGGTAAAATTAGCCATAATATCTTTTGTGAGAGCGGCCGAACCGTGCGTAAACTGAACACCACCCAACATTTGAGCTCTAATTGATTGAGCTAATCCATCAACAGAAATGTTACCGTTCGACAGAATCCCCGTGCTGCCAGCTTGAACCGAGTTCAATATTGATCGAGTATCATTTCTAATATTTTGAATAGAAAACCACGAATGCATCCAAGAAGACATGAACCATCTAGCTGGATCATTTACGGAAACAAGAGCATTCGGAGTTATTGAAGTTACAAATCCCATATTGGGAGTAAAGTGATGGACTATCTGCTCCACCTCAAATATGCCGTACATTCTTTCGTAAACATCTGCCAGATAAACAAGATCATGCGGTCTTATATCCGGACTTCCCAAAACAATTAGCTCACCAGAATATATATCTTTTAAAGATTCCTTCAAGTGCGCCAAAGCTACGCGTCTTGCCATTAATTCATCGGGTGCACCTTGCGAAATTTTAATTGCGCTCCTAGAAAATTCAATTGGGTTCACGATTGGGTGTATTAGCCCAGTTAACCCAGAACCAAATAAGTTGTCAAAATACAAACTGGTTTCGACAGTTTTTTCCGTTTGTCTTTCAGATGGAATGCTTTTATCAAGAGCAACTGTTACTGGATATTTTCCATCGGAAACTGCGGTTATCGATGTCGCAACGTTGGTTGTTGTTTCCTTAATGTTGTTATTTAGTATGGTAGAAAAAGAACTAAGCGCGTGCATTCTTTGAAACGGCTCCCTAACCTCCACTACCGGTTCCCCGTATTCTCTCGTAAATGGATTGTCAACAGCCCTAAGAATCGAGCCCGCTCTTCCCATCGAATAGTAAATTGAATCATTTAAAACTTTATTTAAAATATTTGCTTGTTTTGAAAAATTATCTATTTCAGACAATTGATACCCCATTTGCATCATGGATATCCTGAACATGTTCATTAATCCACTTAAGCCATCGCTTAATGCCGTGAAGAGCGGTCCCACATTTGAATCCCAAAAGCTGTCAATATTGTGAGCTAGGGCTCCAACAAAATTTGTTGAGCTATTTCCCTCCCCCTTATTGTCTGCTAGTAGTTTTAAAAATTTCTTTTTATCGGAAGAATAATTTTGATTAGGATCTATAAATGCAGCAAATATTTTATCTACTGCTTGGAAATCCCATTCGTCCCCCCACGAACCAAAGCCAATACCTATACTTCTAGATGGCTTTAATACCAACCAAGCTCTTGCATAAGCGTCCTGCCACAATGCCTGTCTAAATAACCCCACAATAATAAGAAAGACCTGTTTTGCGCTTAAGGTCTTATTCGTTGTTTTGTTGAAAATATCAGAAACTTTAATTGATCCACCACTTAATATTTGACCAGTAATCAAACTAATATTATTAGAGTTTTGAAAAAACTTTCCAAGATTTTTATATTTTGAAACTATTAATGTATTTAGATAGTTTACCAAACCACCTTCACTTAAGGGAGCGTCTATTAAATTTTTCCTAGCGTATTCTATTGCCGCTTTTGCGTCTTGATTTTTAATTATTTGATTATTTTTATCCTTTACAACAGATGCACCATAAGGAGTCACTACATATTGAGGAGTTTCTTTATTAATAAAATCGGATCCTAAAAGAAGACTAAACTCATCAATCGCATTTCCTTGGGAGGAAGAATATTTTTTGATTATGTCACCGCCTGCACTGGGGTTTTCTATTATTCTTTTAATCTCGTCTGGCATGGGTGTGTCGTCATCTGGATCAAGTCCAAATGCATCAAAGAATATTTTTTTTACAGATTCATAATTATGATATCCAAATCTGAACTGATCCCAAACATCGCTTGCTTGATTGTCTGTTCTTCCGTCTCCGGCTATTACCGCTACTTGCGAACTAGCTCCTTCATTGTAATACGCTCGTGCTTCTCTCGCAGTTTCGTCTAGGGGATCATATACGGCGGCAAACTGTTTTCTGCCGCTAGCTGTTTTTTCGTCTCCAGTTCTGGCTAATTCTCCATCTAATATTTTATAAAGTTCATCCCTGGACAAGTTATTATATTTTGCGCTCAAAATCAAATCAAAATAACCATCATTTCCGGCTGCGGATGGAAGAACGTTAGCGCCTCTTGCGCCGGCTAATGCAAGATCTCCGTCACTTAATATATTGATCCCGCCAACTGGTTTTAATTCTTTAAATGTTTTACTCCAGCTGCCTTTTATATCTGCTTCAGCTTCAAATCTATCTGCGGTTTTAAACCCGATTCCAGCCAAATCTGCCGTCAGAATGTTTTTAGCACCTGCTGCATCAAATCTACCAAAGCCAACGACGTAGTTGGCGTTTTCGCCAAATGCCTCCTTTGCCTCTTCTGTAAGCGCAAATTCGTTGGCCATGCTGTAGATTGTTGTTACAACACCTAACGGAATTTCATCATTAACAAAAGTAAAATAACACTCTCTTGGAATTGGAAAGGGCGCCAATCCCGCTTTGGCAACGGCGGTTGCAGCTGGCCCCATATTAGCCGAGTTGGCGAAAAACTCATAGCTTTGCTCAATCTTGCTTAAGTGCATCATGCCAAGATGATATGCGGCGTCAGGAGAAACAATCGCATCAACACTGACAGATCCGGACAGAATTTATGTCGACTTTATCGTTTTTCCCCCACATAAAAAATGCCGGCTTACAAACAACAGCTGTTCTTGTTGTTGGACTATAGATTAAAACTTTTCTTTGTTTATAATCAGATGGTTTACCGTAAAATTCGTTATCTTTTCTGTCTTTAAAATATTTTTCTTTAAACTTTTTAAATAATTCATCATTTTTGTCGCCATCTGTAATATCGTAAGGCCATTTCATTGCAATGTAAAACTGCTCATCTATTGCCGTTTCTGGGCAGCCCCAATCTCTGTAGCTAAAAGGGGATTTGGCTATAATCTTTGATTGATTAATGTATTCATACTCCCATGAACCCTCCAATTTTTGGTACACATTGCTTAACTCAGAACCCTTTAATGATGGTAGCGGCATTCGGACATGATTAAGTTCGGCGGATACTTTGTTGGATTTGACCATATCAAATATAGAATTTTCAGAATTGAATAACGTATCTTTGCCAACTGAATTAGTAAAAGAGACAGCATCTAGTTTAATTGAAAATTCATTTTGATCGTCAGAATCAGGGAATACATCAGTTAAAGGTGTTGTTTGAACCAACGCGGCTTCATATGCAAGAAGACTTACATATGTTTGATCTTGGATAAATTTTTCGTATTCTTTGTCACCTTTATGTACAGTGGCATTTTCTATATTTCTTGAATCAGAAAGCGCATAGAACGGATAGTCTAAGAGAACAGCGCCAGAAACTCTATCGGTAAAATACGGAAAAGAATATCTAAGTGGCATCTGTGGTATTTCTTTGTGAACCAATTCCATATCTTTAACAGGAACTTGTATTAAATCTTTTTGAGACGTTATGGGCAGGTGAAAGCCAACCGTTGCAAAACCTTTACTCACCGGTATCTCAGAAACAACAGTATTTTTTAAATCTAAATATTTTAATCTTTTCGGATCTGTTAAGTTAATAACTTTACCTTTTAAAACACCGGCTGGAGCATAGATGTCTGTAGCGGTAGATTGGTCTTTTGCTATCTGCTCAAGACTAAGAATAGGACTTTGGATAGTTTTAAACGCTTCATAGTCTGCAGTTGGATTCGATGATTGATTAATTTTATTTAAAAGATCCATCAACTCCGCGTCTGGACTTCTGTAAGAAGGAGTTTTTAGACCAAGCTCAACAGCTTTTTGTTCTGAAGGAAATCCGGTAGTCACCGGAACTACCCCGGAAGTGTACAACCAATGTGGTTTTCCGTAAAATACAGTAGATCTATCTTCGAATGGTCTTATGGCACAGATGTAATTGGGCAGTAATCGAGCACAAAGTTGAAACATATCCCAAACTGTTTTCATATATGTTTGAGCCCTAAAGGAAACCTCATCAAAACCAGGCATGTCGTCGTCGAGGGTGCTTATTAAACCAAGTGTTTGGAATATATTAGCTCCTCCCCTACCGGACAGCGAGCCCAGCAAAGTTGCTCCACCGAAAACTCCAGTGACCGTACCTATAACCGGTAGTGCCAATCCACCGGTTCCCAAGGCCAAACCCGCCCCTGCAGCTAACAATGAAGTACTGAGAAGCGTAGATGCTAAACCCCCGCTAGATCTTGATTCTTTACCTGCATTTGCGGTATCTATTGCTGCTACGGCTGCGCTTTCTCCGTCGTTATATCTTCTTAAAACATCATTCCACGATGCATCGGTCAATTTGTCCAAATAGTGTAGTCTTGGATTTGGATTGTCTTCTGGCGTTAACGTTGCGGCGTTTGTCCAACCGTCGCCTAGATCACCACCAAGGAATTGTGCTACCCCAGTACCGTTGCCTGGATAAATATTTCTTTTGAATATCTCAAGATCTCTTTGTGTCGCAAAATTAGCCCACATTGTTCTCATATATCCCATTACGGGAAGTCTAACATTGGCACCGATCGAAATACCTGTTTGATTTACGTTATTCCCAAAGGGATTCAAAGCCCCCAATACCTGCGATCCTCCGGCACCGACCATCCCGGCAGCAGCGCTTATGGGTCCATCCCCCCCGGAAGAACCAATCGCAGTAAGTGTATCGCTAATCGAATTGCGCATTCCCTGATTTCTATTTTCCTCAATTTCGTTAAGGGGAGCATAGGGTATCATTCCAAAATGTTTGATGCCGAAATTTATTTTCAGAAAAAATCATTCCACGAGTTGCGTATGCAAAAGCCTCTCTTACCCTTGAACTGCCCATTGACAATAATCGGACCATAAGATCTCTTGGCTCAGACAAGTATAGTCCAGTATTTAATCCGCCACCAAAATCTGCTTTTCCACTACTACCTTTTTTGTCTACCGAATTAATAATCGGACTTAATTCTATCGCATCAGATTGACACGTAACCGTGACAACCTCACCCAACTCCACTTCTGTTATTACGCCATTAAAAATTGTTTGTAGAGAATTCGGGTTTGAACCGTACCCGGCCCTAAGATGTACTCTGACTCCAGGCTTCAGTCGTATATTCTCAATATCAACTATGTATTGGGATTCCATGTGACCCAACATATTTCTAGCCGTATTGAGAGTCCTGTCTATAATTTGCTCCATTCCATCGGTCAAAGACAATTTATCTATACCGGGTTTTGAATCTGTTTCACCCATAGCCCCACTAAAAATAGCCGTCATTTCTTTTGTAGATAACTTTGAATACATATTAGAAACTCTGAATACCAAAGTGTCACCAAGAATATCTTCAGACGCAACAATCGAAAAATCAATAATCGACTGTAAACCATAAAAGTTGTCAAATAATTTTGTTCCGGCAAACGTTCTTTCCGAAATAAGCCATAACATATACGTTGGAAATGCCCTAACCATTCTCCCAGAAATATCTCTATACGAAGTATCAATCATCATTTTTTCCCAATGTTCGCTAGTGGACTTTGCATTTTGTTTGTTGGACATCGTTTCTGGCTTTGAGTTATCCCCAGAAGAAAACGCATATTGATACTGGGAAAGTGCGGCGGCGCCCGGAACGCCCGTTAAGCTTTTGGTTGTTCCTCGATCCGGAGTCTGTATGTCCGTAACGCCTATGTAATTTACTGATGCGTCTTTTTTAATCGCTTGATCGTCAATGGTTAAATAGAATCTGCCGTTTAATTTATCGATGTAACCGAATTGATATCCATCAGCGGTCTGCAGGATTGACGGGATTTTTGAATCATTCGGGTTTTCCACAGCCGCAAAAGTATGGATCATTGCATGCGCGGGGAGCTCGTCTGGATCAAAGCTAATGTACTTATCTTCTTCGGATTTA
>Ga0172367_10001523_pt1 | contig 33293 bp, 48 predicted proteins | sample Lak10m_FD_114542 | JGI IMG/M metagenome (GOLD analysis project Ga0172367, IMG submission 114542) | Freshwater microbial communities from Kabuno Bay, South-Kivu, Congo - kab_022012_10m | ecosystem: Environmental > Aquatic > Freshwater > Lake | place: Democratic Republic of the Congo: South-Kivu...
CAGTATGAAGAGGAGTATGTTCAGTTGAAAAGAATGGTAATGTACACAAATGTGAAGTAGGTAACACTTTCAACTATTTACATTTATGAGTTTTTGTTTATAATAGAACCATAAATTGATAAAGGAGAACGACGATGACTAGCAGATTTCAATTTGCAAATGGTCAACCTAATCTACAAGAGCTTAGAAAGTTTATTTCTGAACTTGCGACTACTGATAAGAAGTATGAAATTGCTAGAGAGTTTCATTTGACTATTCATGGTTATCCTTGTGGAACTACTCTATTGCAATGGGTAAAGAATAAGTTTCCTGAATTCCCATTGAAGTTTCAAAAGTTGGTTGTTTATCATTGTTCTTTATAGAGGAATAGCAAAATGTTGAAAGCAAAAGAAGCAGTTGAAATGACACTTGCAAGTACTAAGAATGTCAATGAAATGATTGATAAGATTGAACAGCAAATCATTTTATCGGCGAAAGATGGTGGAAGAAGTATCAATTTATCAAAACTCTTTCACCAAGAGTTTCCGTCATTTGCTTTAGAAGAGTTTGATAAATCACCAAGGTTGACAAAGTTTCAGGAACGAGTAAAATCTATCTTGCAGGAAAATGGATATGGCTTTACTATTCGAAGTGATCAGTGTGATGTAAATCACACATTAGGAAGCATGGCTGATGATGAAGATGCACCTAGACTGATTTTTAATAACTGGATTGAAGTAAGGTGGTAAAGATTGTATAGCCTGTCTAGCGGAACTAGGCCCGTCGCTACGAACGATGGAGAGAGTGTTCGACTCACTCACAGGCTGCCACATAATATAAAGAACGCTTATGATTATTAACGAACATCTACACAGTGATAAACTTTTGATAAGATATTCAATCAAAACTATAAGAAAAGTAAAGCAAGTAATTTGTAAAATTATTTCTTTATTTGAACCGATTGATTATAGTGATGAAGGAATTATTAGGTATAATGAAGATTTTACAGGTTATTATGTGAACAAAAGTTTCATAAGTTGAATACATTAGAAGATGTCAAAAAGTTAGAAGAAATGATTATCTAACCCCATGAACCCGATACAGTGCTTCTAACGCTGTCCTTAGAATTGGGCGGAAGGCATGAGGTTCGACTCCTCACATGGGGTCCATCAAATAATGGCGATTGTAGTTCAATGGGAGAATTCTCGGCTGTGAACCGAGAGGTAGAGAGATCGAAACTCTCCAATCGCCCCAATAAAGAGGTTTTATAACAATATGATAGAAGAGGTTTACAAAATGGATGGAACTGAAAAGTTTTGGTTAGGTATATGGTGTAGTTCTATAATAGGCATCATTTTATTTGTTGGCATAATTATGGTTCTAAATCAGATTGAACGACAGTCTTATTTAGATGCAGGTTTGCAAGAATGTAAGTATGTATTAGTCGGCAATGCTGGAGTTGCTACATCCTGGATGAAAGAATGTCCTAAAGGTGGACTTGGAGCAATTGTTACTAATGCAGAAAATGTGAAGTAAGTATCAAAAATAACCATTTACATTTGTTAGAAATTGTTTATAATAGTTACATGTTTTGAGAGAGGGATGATATAGAACCTTTTCAGGGTGGTAGGTGCCGGTGAACGAATCCGGCTTATCGGTAATCAACGTGAAGTGGTGGTTCACTAAGCTAGATTATTCGGGATGATATACAGAAACTGACCAACTGTTGCTGGTGAAAACCCAGTACCACCTTGAAAAGGTTTTATACATATAGGTAGAGGAAAATGAGTAGTAACATTTGTGCTGAAGAAGTAAAGTTTGTAAGTAAGAAGTATGGTGTTAGTTTGCCAACTGCAAAGCAGTATTTGATGGCTGAGCATAAACGACATAGTCTTCTTGAACAAATTTCTAATGCAACAGATTTTGATGATTTGAAATCAGTTCTTTGTGAAATTGTAAAAGATACTTATCCTTCTTTCTCTAATAACAAGGGGAGCTACTAAGATGACAGAAAAAGTATGGGCAATCATTGATGACATTCGTACATTGAATTGTGAATTGGTTGCTAGAACTGCTCGTGATGGTATCCAAATGGTGGTTGATAACTTTGACAACATTGAATGCTTATGTTTAGATAATGACTTAGGCGAAGAAGTTGAAGGTTATGATGTATTATGCCATTTGATGTACATGAACAAAGTTCCTGATAAAGTTCAATTGGTAACATCAAATCCAGTTGCACAAAACAAAATGGGTAAGCTGTTGCAATCACAGGGGTACAAAACAATTGACAGTCGTAACTTTACATTATTCCATGAGTAGAAAATATTCCGAGTTTTTCAAACTCAAAACAATGGCTGATACTTTACGTGAAGTAGAGTTGAAAGAAAATGAGCATCCACTAACTGATGAATTGTTAGAAGCATTAGTCAAGTATTACAAACGTTCAGTTATATTTAAACAAAATATAGGTTATCCTCAAGAAAAGATTGACTCGTACGAATATCTTTTGTCTGCACCATTTATAGATGCATGTGGATGTAGGGGGCCTCAGGGTGATGATCCGTATTGTGGATGTACAATGCGTGAATTACAATACTTATATCGTTATGATATAGCATTGGTTTTGTTAGAGGAAGAAGCACTAGAACATCGTGATGTAGCTCAGTCGGAATAGAGCGAGGCATTCATAATGCTTAGGTCGCTGGTTCAAATCCAGCCTTCACGACCATATACACACGCTCATTAGCCAAGTCAGGTAAGGCACCGATCTGCAAAATCGTTATACTCCAGTTCAAATCTGGAATGAGCGTCCAATTTATAAAAGAATAAGTAATGAAATTACAAGAATTATTTGAAGATAAAGTTTTAGAATGGTTTGAAAATAGTCCATTATTTGAAATGGCTTTTTCTCGTAAAGAAGTTGAAAGTAAAATTACTAATTTAGGTTCTCCAATAATAAAGCACCTTATCAAGATTATCAAATGGGAAGATGAAATAAATTATGAAAAACATTGTAATGATATAACCGAGTGGTTTTATCAAGTTCAACGAATGAAACTAAAAAATGATAAACGACCTTTAGGTAAAGATTATTATAAATGGTTATTTGTTGATAATGTTGAAGATGAAAATGAAATTATTCGTTGGATAAGATCATTATCAAATTATCATCAACTGAAAAGTAAAAGTACTGATAGTGAAGTTTATCAAAAAATAAATATAATTATTCAAAAAATATCAAATGATTTATCTAAAAATAGATTTGAAGATATTCGTCATTACTTATAAAGGAGCGTAAAGAAATGAAGAAAATAAAAAACTTAGTGGCAAAGTATTGTCATCAGTTCAATCGGCCAAAGGTTGAAGAAAACAAAGTAAAGCAATACAAACGTAAAGACAAACATCGTGGTAATAAAATTGACTATTCTTATACTTCTAACGTTCAATTAGTATAAGAATAGTCAATTACCAAATCTATAAATAGATTATTATCAACACTTTTAGGAAAGTTCTACTCATGAAAAAAATCGCATTACTCACTATCATTTTAGCTCTAACAGGATGTGCAACTTCAGGTGACATTGAAAACTTACAAGGTCAAATTGATGCATTATCTCCAAAAGTTGCTGCGGCTGCTAGTTCCGCTAATCAAGCTAAAGCATTAGCCTCTCAAGCCTCTACTCGTGCCGGTGCTGCTGAACAAGCTGCAAGTTTAGCCGCTCAATATGCTAAAGACACAAACGAAAAATTAGATCGTTTGTTCCAGAAAACTCAGCAAAAGTAAAACACTATATGCAACAACAAGATCCTAGATTAGATCCTACAGACATATAATTTCAAACGTGTCTATAGGGGAATATAACTTTATAGGCACGTCGTCTAATGGTAAGACACTGAACTTTGACTTCAGTAATGGTTTTCGGTTCAATTCCGCCCGTGCCCGCCATCATCATAATGAATAAACGATTGATTTACCGATATGTTTATCAAGAATTCTATCATCGCATTTATGCTTTTGTAGAATTTGATTTTGAAAAATGGAGAGGGCCAAAAGAGCCCCTCATTATTGAACATAATGGTAAAACCTTCAAACAAACTGGAACAGTATCCAAAGAAGATTACTTCTGGGTTGTTCCACTTTTCAAGCTACCGTCACCAATCTTTTTAGAGGGTCTTAGTTCTTTATGTGATATTTCTTTTACTTTTCAACGAAAAACATTGATGGAGTTTCGTGAGTATTCTTGTTCCTAATTCTCCAGGTATTTGGGAAGCAGAAGATGGTACTCAAATCGATGTTTATCCACATGAACCTGTCAATAATATCCTCTGTGTTTGGGCAGGTGATGTTGGTATTAATTTGAATACGACTGATGTATGGAGCACTGATGAATGGTTAGGTCATATTCCAGTTGATTATTATGTAGATCTAACTAGAATGCTTTGGAGTAAAATAAGATAACTCCTCCGAATAAATGCTAGTTCAAAATGGATTTGGATTTAGTGTTTTGACACAACTTGTATGGAAATAACTCTATACAATTTTTCAATCCTTATAAGGTATAAACATATGCATATGAAAACAAGACTAGTCCTCTTCGCAGGTCTTCTTATGCCGATTGTATCTGAGGCAGTGTTGCTTATCCAACCAACTCCTCTAAATACTGCGGTCAAACCGCCAATGACTGTAACACTTGACGGCGTTCAACAGCTCAATGGTATTTCCTCTCTTACTCGCAATAACGCAGCACTGGTTCAATTAGGTAAAGCTTTATTCTGGGATACCGCAGTTGGTTCAGATGGGATAGCTTGTGCAAGCTGTCACTTTGCATCGGGTGCAGATAGTCGTACAATCAATCAAATCAATCCTGGGTTCAATCACGGTAATCATACTTATGATGCTCTTCCAGGTGGAACAGTTGGTCCTAATACTCAATTGAAAGTCAGTGATTTTCCATTGTGGCAATTTACTACTCCAACAAATGATCCTTTAGGAAATCCTAAATTCAATGCAACAGTTGTTGATGATGTTATCAGCTCGTCTGGAACATTGAACGGAACTTTTGTCAATACAATTGCAACTTCTGATAGTGAAGACTGCACATCACGTATCATTGATGAAGCTTCAGTAGGTGGTCTAAATGTTCGTCGAGTAGAACCACGTAATACTCCATCTTCAATCAATGCAACGTTTTATGTCAGAAACTTCTGGGATGGACGTGCTAATAAAGTATTCAATGGAGTTAATCCTTTCGGTCTTCGTGATTTGGATGCTAAAATCTGGATGACTCCTGTAGGTGGTGTTCCAACTCAAGTAAAAGTAGTCATTGATAATGCATCACTTGCTTCTCAAGCTGTTGGTCCGGTTCTTAGTGACTTAGAAATGACTTGCGCAGGTCGTTCTTTTCAAACAGTTGGTACTAAACTTGTTGGAAGACGTATTCTAAACACTCAAACGATAAGTGCAACTGATAGTGTTCTCGGAGCATATAGAACTAACAAACCACTTTATAGAACACTGATCCAACGAGCTTTCCAACCAACTTTATGGACCGGTGTCAATGGTGCTAATGTTCCATTAGACGAAGCAAACTTCCCATTGTTCTTTGGTTTAGCCGTTCAAGCATATGAAGATACTTTACGTTCTGGTGACTCTCCTTATGATAACCTTGTTCGTGTTAGACAACCTATTACTGTTGCGGGTAATCCAGTTCCTGTAGGTACTGCTCCTCAGTTGATTAGACGTCCTAATGGTAACTTTGTTGGAATGACCAGAAGTCAATCACGTGGTTTCGATTTGTTTATGGGTGCAGTAAGTCCATTGAACCCTCAAGCGGGTGTTGATCCGGTAACATTAGAACCAATCCCACAAAAGAATGGTAATTGTATCTTCTGTCACAATGGTCCTGAGTTCTCGTCTGCTACATTCACTGCATTAGCTCCTGCTCCAATCGGTGTAAGAATTGCTGATCCTAATGCTGTGCCTGCTGGCTTTATGGCTGAACCTATGCCATTTGCTCCTGGATTAGCAGGTGCTGCAGTTGAAGCTGCTGTTCCAGTCTTTGATCCTGCTCAACAATTCGGAACATATGACTTAGGGTTCTATGACATTGGTGTAACTCCACTTGCATTTGATCATGGTCTTGGTGGTGTTGATCCTTGGGGTAATCCTCTTGCTTTCTCACAACAATGGCAAAATGCTTTCGGATTAGCTCCATGTCCTACTGACTTGGTCACTCCGGCAAATGGTGCTGCTTGTGCTCCACCTAATACTCCTGATGTATTCACTGTTGCTACTAACTTTGTCGATGTCAATGGTGTTCCACTTGTTATGAACCCAACGTTATCACCTGCTAGAAGTGATGGATCATTCAAAACACCGTCTCTTCGTAACCTTAGCTTGACTGCTCCATACTTCCATAATGGTTCAGCGAAGTCTATTGGCGAAGCATTAGTTGTGTATAACAATGGTGGTCTGTTCAACAATCCAAACTTACATCCTGAAATCAAGGCTCTTGGATTTGATGCAACTGACTTTACTGATTTGACTAACTTCTTATTGATGCTAACTGATAACCGTGTTGCTCGTGAAGCTGCTCCATTTGACCATCCATCTTTGACCATTCCAAACGGTCATACAAAAGATGCTAATGGAAACTTGAGTGCAGTTCCTGGTAAAAGTGATGCTGTTGACGACTTCTTAGTATTACCTGCTACAGGTAGAAACGGAAGAGCTGCTCCAGCAACATTTGAAAACAAATTAGCTCCATAAGGTAGTTCAAAATAGAAGGGGGAGTACTTGTTGAAAGTACTCCCCTTTTTTGTTATCTACTTCACAAAAATAACCATTTACATCTACTTCACTTAGAGTATAATAGATCCATATTCTGATACAACATGTGGAGAACTTTACGATGATCACTGTGACTGAAACAACATTCAAAGGCGAAGATGCTAAATACAATATGACTTACATGTTGTCAGGTGATAAGTTTCATTGTTATGGGTATATTCCACGTGATAAAGTCGAACCAGTGATGTTCAAAGCTCCAATGAAGTTCAATACTAAAGGAAGGACATTCAAATGAGTATAACATTGAAAGATTTCCAACCTTTCTTGGTAAGGTCAGCTGAGCAAAAGACAGTTGTATTGTTTGATAGTTCAACTGAAAGAGCCGAAATGCATTTCAGAAACATGTTTCCTGACCAAGAAATTGTCGAGTCTCGTTCTGCGTCTGATGCAGAAATTGCTGAGTATAGCTCAAAAAGAAAAGAGTCTAAATAAGATGAAACAGTTATATACAAATATTATCAATACAGTTGCCAATAAAGAAAAAACTATTGTTCAAAACGGTGGACGAGTTTATATTGGTCCTGTTGATGTCACTGAAGAATTGATTGCAATCATCAATCAAACTGCTAAAGTCTGTGTTGATTATGCAGATTGTGTCAATGATGACACTACTTCTGAGTGGGATAAAGGTGTTAGAGCTGCAGAACAACAAATTCAAACGGCTTTTACTTTATAAGTTAATACTACGGAAAACAATTCATGAAAAACTTTACTCCTGAACAATACGTGTTGTATCAATTACAACAATATCCAACTCTCTATAAAGGCCCAACATTAGCTGAAGTAAAGCTTCGTGTATATGATCATTTCTTCAATACGATTGGAAATGGTATAGCAAATCTTGAAGATTTGCAAAATCAGCTGACATATAAGGATGACTATAATGAAGCTCTTGCAAGAAAGTTCATTACATCTGAACAACTTTATTATGGTTATCCTGAAGTAGAAAAACATGTAGTGGGATCTGATGTAGTTATTGAGCGAGGTGTTGGAAAGTGGATAAATTGCTTAGAAAGTGAGAAAGAATTTTATCCTGACATCAAACGTTGGACAACTGCTTCATATCACGAATTTGTTCCATATCCTAACTTCAAGAGAAAATACTCATTGCTCTATACGATTGACTATGCATTCATAACCTTATCAAAAGAATGGTTGGAAGAAGCAAAGTGGTTTTACAATCAATGTGGGTGGTGGTTTGCACAAGAATGTAATGCAGGTAAGTATTCATCTGCGTATCCACGTCAAACTGATTTTGCTATGCAACGCGATCTAAACGAATGGACACAAATTTTGTCAGGGGAAACATATAAGTTAGACCCAGTCTTGATTGAAAAAGCTTATGGTATCCCATTTGATGGAGATGTTGATACGTTCTTACGGAAACGTTGGGTTGAAGATCTGAAACGTATTGCAGAATTCTTGGGTGATGTTCAAACATATTTGACATATGCAATTGAACACTCAGTCGATCAATAAGACATATCGATTGATAGGGTTCAAACCAGGCATCAATCGAAGTTATAGGAAGAAGTTGTTAGCTTTCGGATTTACTCGAGGTATTGAATTCACCATACTCAGAGTAGCACCACTTGGAGACCCGATTGAAGTCAGACTTAGGGGCTTCAGTGTTACACTTCGCAAAGATGAGTTAGATACATTGATAGCAATAGAGAAACAAACAGAATGCAATGACTGTACATCATGTCATTGAACAATTTACATTATCCAATAAGTGGAGTATAATATGCCATACTATCTGAGAAATAAGAACGATGTCTTATGTGACATTGATGAAGTGTTTAGGGGTGTTGAAATTGCAATATCAGCGGTTATTCGTGATGATACTCGATTTTTGAAAGTCATGACATTTACTAAACGAATTGATGCAGAAGACTTCAAAAAAGAACATCCTCAGGCTCTTCGCAATTTTTCCGTATCAAACAATTTAGACTATGAGCTTTGAGTATCTTCAATATCGTGGCAAATGTAAAGAGTATTCTGAAGCTCTTTGTAAGGAAGACCCAACACTAACTTTAGTTAGAGGTTATTACCATTGTCCTATGTGGGGTAAACAAGAACATTGGTGGTGTAAGAAACCTGATGGAACGATTGTTGATCCAACAGTTGACCAGTTTCCTACTTCTGGAATTGCTGCTGAATATGAAGAGTTTGATGGAATGTGTGAATGTGCCGAATGCGGTAAAAAAGTTTCTGAAGAAGAAGCAAGATTTGATAGTCGTTATGCTTTTTGTTCGATTGCATGTAATATGAGGTTTGTAGGATTATGATAAAGATAACACAACAAAAACTTGAATGGTTTTCGCAATTAGGAGAACAGATAATAGAAATTGCAAATACTTATGCTGCGCTCAAGTATAAAGAAAGTGGTTCAATGCATATTTCAGGGTTCAATGCATATAGCGTTTCATTTAGAATGGAATGGGCAACGGGTTGTAGAGGTCATTATGAAAGTCATTATTTAGATTTTGATATTTCTTTTGAAATGTTGTCTTCTCCAAATTGGAAAGAAAAACTTGAAAAGGAACTTGAAGTAATTCGTGAAAAGCAAAAGGCTGAAGAATTTGCTTTGAAAGAAAAGATTAGAAAAAAACGTGAAGCCGATGAACGAGCTGAATTTGAACGATTGAGAAAAATATATGAATGAAAATGTCGCTAAACTTACTGGGTTTTTTACTGATTAACTGGAGAACTAAATGTCTGAAAACAAATTGATTGTCTTGTTGGCTCTAATGGTTTGTTTTGTTATTGTTATTCCTTCAGCAATTGAACAGTATCAGAAAATTGAATTTGTAAAAGCCGGATTACAAGAATGTGTTATAAAAATTGACAATCTCATTGTGACAAAATGGATGAAAGACTGTCCTAAAATTGAAGAACCGTCAAATGATGGTGGTGATAGTGCCGAAGATAAAGTCTGATGATAAAGAGCTTGAGATTTGGTTAGACCTTGAAGGAACAGTGATTGATAGTTGGGATAATGGACGGATTTTGCATGGTCATGTATCAAACATTCAAACCTTTCTAGCAGCTTATGAACTAAAGCATCTTCGTATCTGGTCTTTTGCTATTTGGACAGCAAAGCAAAAGTCAGACTTTGTTCAGTCTGGGATGAAGGAGTCTTTAGAACAACTATTTGGTGGATTACGAATTGTTGATTACCCATCAGTAGATGAAATGATTGAACTCTGTAAGCCATATGACTTTCACTTTAGATACGAATGTCCTCTTGAGTTCATGCAAGTCAATGGAAAGTATTGGTCATTTTTGAAGTATGCAATGTCACAGACTTCGAAAAAATGTGTATTGATTGATGACTGTGTGCCATTTTCCATGATACAATATCCAAACAAAAATGTTGAAGTGATAACACTCAACATTGAAAAAGATTTTCTACAACAAACTAAACAGGTGTAAAATTATGATGTTCTTTGGTCTTTTAGCTTTTGGCTTTATCACTGCTACTTTATTTGACTCCAACTTATTCATCTTGATTGCGATGGGGTTTTACATTTTTGCCAAACGTGGCGCTTTTCCAATTCAATAAATAGGAATAATGATTATGAAAACAAAACTTTTTGCATTTATTGCAACGTTAGCAATTTTAGTAAGTGCATGTGATAGCACTCCGCATTATGATGCATCTACTATGATGGCACTCCAACCATGTATGTCAATGGGCTTTGAACCCGCTCAGTGTATGGCAGCTTATCAACAAGCAGGTCGTCCTCACGTTTCTGATACTAATTGGTTAGGAACAGTTGCTGCTTTTGCTGCAGGAGCTGCTGCTAATCATTGGTGGAACAGAAATGCTATCAATGATTATCGTCAATATCAGTTTAGACCTGATTACATGAACGATCCTGGCTACTATGATCGTTATTACAATACTCCTCAACGTCGTAGCTGGAGAACTCCACAAGTTCAAGGTATTCCTAATCAAGCACCTTCATCAACGACTTATACGACTAATCCGTCGGTTCCAAAGTTAGTTCCTGAAAAGAATACTCAAACATTGATCCCTGGTCAAAAAGCTCAACCATTGTTTGCAAATCCTATTAACATCGCACCTAATCAAGCAGTATCTAAGCCTGTTACTCCACCTACAACAACGACAGCTCCAGTGACTTCATTCAGACCAATTCAAGTTGCACCACCAGTTCCTGCAAAGAAAAGCTGGTCATTATTTGGTGGAAGTAGTTCGTCTTCTTCATCGTCAGCAAGCAAACCACCTGTTACGACAAGTAAGCCTTCTTCATCGTCGACTACTTCTGCTTTCAGACCTATACGAGTTGCTCCTTCAAAAAGTTATTCCTCATCAAAACATAAATGAGTTTCTCTGACTTATCTTATATGACACCCGGCAAACTTCGTCAATTAGACGAGTTTGCCGCTAAGTACACTTACTTCCCGTCATTCTTGAAGCTTATAGATAAAGCTAATAACTATAAGCCCGTGTGGTACAATGAACCACTTGCTCCGGCATTTCAAAAGAGAGATCTTGAAGTATTAGCTAAAGCTTATGATGATCATATGATCAGAAATCAAGATGAACGTCGAGTTTATAAGATCTTTGATCATCCTCTACTTTGAGTTCAAATCGAAGAAGCACTAGCTTAGTGTTGCAATGTCTTGAAGTCGCTAACAGTTTATAAAGTCATAACATATCAAAATACATATGAAACTATTCGTTCTATTCAATTCAACTATTCCAATGTCTCTAATCGGTTCTCATACTGAAAAACTGATTAGCAAACTTTCATACACAATTACTCATACTCCTAATCAATCTATCTCTACATGGTTGAACTTTCATAAGTTTGTTACACTGGCTCCTGCTGGTAAAAACAAGTTTGCGATGGCTAATCTTCATAAAGAACTAACTGAATTAGCTAAGAATGGACAATATGTTGTTGAAAGTAGTAATACTGAAAATGATTTAGAATATGCAGTAGTTAGTATCTTATTACCTTCAACAGTTTATAACATCGGTCCTAAACTATTACAAGATAGTCAGCATAACTATATTCTAAAAGAAAATGGAGAAACTATGAATATACAACGAATGGTTTCTACTATGACAGTAGAAAATGCGGATTATCCGAAGAATGATGTGAAACTTGTACAGTTATTGCAAAAGTTCTATTTGAATTGTTATTTGTGATATAATAGACATTTTACAAAATCTTATAAAGTAGTATGATTACAGTACGGTGTAAAGTTTGTCATAAAGAGATGAAGCAGATTACCAATAGCCATCTCAGACATCACCAATTATCTCCTCAACAGTATAAAGAACTTTTTCCGGGATCAGAATTAGTTCCACCTGAATTAGCAAGCGAACGTTCTGAAAGAGGACATCAAATAAATTTGAATAGGATAGGAGTTCCGCGTTCGCAAGAAGTAAAAGATAAAGTAAGTCGAGCTAATAAAGGTAAGCCTGCATGGAATAAGGGAATCCCATGTAGCGAAGAAGTAAAAGAAAACCTTTCACAGAAAGCAAAAGCTCGATATGAAGATGAAGAATTTGTTCATTGGAATACAGGGAATACTACACCTGACGAAGTAAAACAAAAAATAAGTCAATCTTTACAAGGTCAATCTTTATCCGAAGAACAGAAACAAAACCATCAAGAAGCTATATCCAAATATCGAAACAGTGAAGATTATGTTCCACCGTTTTTAGGTAAGAAACATTCAGAAGAGACCCGACAAAAAATTTCACAAGCTTCTAAACGAGCATATGTCAAAATTAGAAATACGATGGAAGCAAAAAATAGGTGGATAAAAGAAGATGAAGTTCCGGCATATACTAAGTATAAAAGAAAAGTTGCATATTATACCCAAAAATCTTTACATAAATTACCTGATTACGATGGAAGCAAAAGAGGGATAAATGATTTTTCTTCTGACAATTATCAAATTGATCACATTTATTCAGTAAATGATGGGTTCATAAACAATATTGAACCCATCATTATTGGTCATCATACTAATTTACGATTTATTCATTGGTCAGAAAATGCTAAAAAATCTGTAAAAAGTGATATTACTATTGAAGAATTGATGAAAAATATCGAAGAAGATAAGTCTTCTTCGATATTTGAGACCTATTAGGCAGTTCCCATTTTTGCACCAGTCGATAATACTCTGATTGGGATCATAATAAACTCAACCGCACGTGTTGGTTTCAAACCTATGTCTACCCATAGCTCATTTCTATCAATACGAGTAGGTGTGTTGTTACTGCTATCACACAATGTAACGAAGTCGTATAAACCACGTCTCATCATAATATCTCCAAGGAACCCATCAATCATCGCTTTGATGTCGTCTCTCGTTGGCTGATCGTTAGGCTCAAACAAGAATGGCATACTTGCTTTACGTAACGAACGACGAATGTAGCAAAGCAACCTTTCTACATTGATCCTATCACGAGCAGAAGTTGCATTGTAAGAAGTTTTTTGACCCCAGACAACTAATCCTCTTGATGGGAAGAATACAATAGGATTGATGTTCTTGGAGAAGTCATACAATGCATCACGTTGACCTTTGTTCAAATTGACTTGAACAAAAGTAGTAGGAAGACCTAATGTTCCAGTAACATAACCAACACTTTCAATTCCAGACACTATTCCACGACGTAATCCTGCTGGAGAAAACCAAAGTTCTGAAACATTGTCAGAATAAGCATATGTTCTAAGAGCAGTTCCAGATGGAGCAACTAATACATTGTATCCGTCAAGATTAGAAGCTAAGCACCATGGGTAGTAATATGCTATTGTAGATTTTTTGAAACGTTCAGAAGTCAATGACCAGTTTGCAGCTTGTTCTGGAGTTTTAGTCACAGGAACATCAGCTATCACAAATGCTTCGTTATTGATACTATCGTTCAATGCATCAAGCTCATCTACTACTTCTGGATAACCAGGGCAAAGGATAAGATTGTACTCAAAGATTTCTGACCTTACATCTTGGTTGCTATTGATTTCAGCTTGAAGAGCGGTTCTTATTGCAAGACGACGAGTAGCATCATCAAATCCAAGAGGGTTCATATTTTGTACTTCAGCAAATTCGATAGCAAAAGCATCACCTGCAGCAAAAGCAGTAGTACCTGCTAAAATAGTGAATGATATTTTACCTGCTACATCAATGAACGGTGTTGAACCACCAACTGTTCCAAATTGACCAGTTGTTGTAATAGCATTAGTCACTGGATGATAACCAATAACTTTGAAGTTAGTAGCATCTAAGAACTCTACAATGAAGTTTTCTTCAACTGCGTTAGCTTCAGGAACTAAGTCAATCAATTTACCATTACCTACCATACCACCTGATGTAAAGTCAGTATAAGCAAGACCTGTCATTGCAGAAGTACCAGTTTGACCTACGTAAATGGTGTTGAACTCGAAGTAATCACCAGGACTAAAAACTGTAGCTCCGTTAGTAACAGTAATATGTAAGTTTGAATGAACGAATGGAGTTCCGTTTGCTTTTACTACACCTATCATTCCTGATTTAGAACCGGTGATAGTAAATGACTCGTTACCAATTGTATCAGTTCCTTGTAAGCCAATACATACTAAAGTAAATGACTCAGGTTCTTTCAATGCAGAAGGAACCGAAACTGCAGAAATAGTACCATTTCCAACACCGACATAGTTCAATGAACTTGCATCATATTGTGGAATACCAGCTGAAATGAATTGACGTGGGCTATCTGTCAAATCAATGTTTGCACGAACGACATATGCAAGGTTACCTATTCCCAAAAATTGATTTAGGGCAAATAAACCATATTCGTTTCTACTGTCGCCATGATATTGAGCCGGTTCTCCAGGACCACTATTATCCTTCCAAAAATATGGAATTCCGTAAGTTTCTACTGATTGACCAATAGATGTAATTGTACGAACTACTGAATGTTCATTCGTTCCTGCGGCTATTGATATCCCATTTGGCTGAAGTTTATTTGCACGAGTTGCAATAAAGATAAGTGGCACTGTTGACGCAGAAGCCGGAATATAAAAAGATTGGTCTGTAATTGTTACAGATACACCTGGTGAAACCATTGCCATAAAATTCTCCTATTTCATATATGAAATTGTGTTATAATTTGTTGTTATATTATTTATGACTTGTCTCCAAAATTTTTAGCAAAAATAACTTATTGTTCAAAGTGATAACCAGTTATCACTTTTACCTATTTACATTTTCTACTTTTAGAGTATAATAGACTCATATTTTAGAAGTGGAGCAAATATCATGAACCCCCCATCAATGAAAGTCATTACTCTTGTAACAATCATGTCATCAATTATGACAAGTGGTTGCATGAATGTCAATGGTCGGTATGGAAGCGGTGGCTTTGGTCGAATGGAGTATAGCGATGTTCAATATGTCTATGGCTCTAATGAACCTACAATGTCATATGAAGAACTTGAAAAGTACAATGGTATTCGCATTGGTTCTGATGGTTATGTAAAATCATTAGTTCAATTACCTCAAACTAAACGTGAAGATTTGCCACATTATACCTATACTCCCCCAGAGTATTTTAGAGATAACTACGAAAGAGAACGCGGATGGAGAAAGTAATCATATGAGTATTAGTGCATCTTTTGGAAATCAAACTTACGAATTTGATACTAACAATGATTATCAAATAGCAAAATCTTTATATCACAAAAGAATGACTTCAGATGAATTTGAACATCTGTTGGAAGAGAAAAACGTTGAATTCATTTACGATATTGGAGAAATGTTTGATTGAATAAATAGAGTATTATTCTTTTCTAATATACTCTCTAAATAAAATGAAACTGACTGACATTGTAAATGAAGCTCGTGTAAAGAAAAACAAATCGTCGTGGGTACAACCTGATTTGAAACCATGGATGTATCAAACTAAGGAAGAAATTGAACAATGGTTGAAAGATAGTAAAATTCCCGGATTTGTATCAAAAGAGTTGGAAATCCACCCAACGGGAAGTGGTCTGCAATTAGGGAATATCTTTAGTAAAGGTCCTAAAGAAACTTTAGTTCAATACAATGGTCAATGGTTATTACCCGTCCGGTTCAATACGTCACCCGGAAATCTTGAATCCAATAATCTTGCAATCGAGTCGATGATAGGATTTCCTCGTTCAGTACTTGGAAGAATGATCTTATCTGATGTGGCAATTGAAAACTTTGAAGGATGTCCTAAACTTATACAAGGAGCTGCTAATGCATGGGACGCAGATATTGTAATTGACTCGTCTAAACCAATAAAGTCTTTTGTTGGTTGTCCGGATGTAAAGAAAATTGAAGTTTGGAGTAAAGTTGATAGTATAGATGGACTTCCATTAACTTTACTTAGTTTAAGTTTATCTCATTATACAAACATTCGCGAAATCATTGGAAGATGTCCCAAATTACAAAATTTGACTTTAGCAGTTGTCAAACCTGGCGAAAATGGATTGAGACCACTTGATGTATTCAAATCTAAGATATTGACCAGTGTATTCTTCTTCCCTGAAAATTGGTCAATAAATATACTTCCTAATGAGTATAAAGAAGGTAATGCTATCATCAACACTCATTTGAAATCTAAAGAAAGAAACGTTCTTTCTTGTCAAGAAGAGCTAATTGACAATGGACTTAAGAACTGGGCTGACTAAACACCTTTACATTGGATGTGATATAATAAACATTTATTACATAATGTTTATATGAACTATCAAAAAATTCATAATCAAATTATTCAACAAGCTCAAGAAAGAGCTTCTTCAAAGAAAGAAGCAATTGAAATATTGGGTTATTCAGAAGCACATCATATTGTTCCTAAATGCATGGGTGGAACTAATGATAAGACAAATATTGTTCATCTTTCTGCCCGAGAGCATTTCATTATTCATATTCTACTGACAAAAATATATCCATATGAAGGGAAGTTATTGTATGCATGTCATCGTCTCATGTATGATAAGCAAGGAGATAAACTAAATGGAAAAACTTATAATAGTCTAAAAAATCAAATAAACGATTATAGAAAATCCCAATCTAAAGAAACTAATCCCAATCTTGCTTCGAAACGCAAGGGACTAACTAAACATAATTGTGAAAGTTTTGCAGCTCAATCAATATCAATGAAAGGCCGAACTAAAGAAAATCATCCCGGTGTCGCATCAATGGTAGAAAAGATATTAGGAAGAACTAAAGATGAATATGAGTACTTAGAAAAAATGGCAGAAAAGATACGAGGTCGAACTAAAGAAAATCATCCAGGAGTCGCATCAATGGCAGAAAAGAAACGTGGCCAAACTAAAGAAAATCATCCAGGGATGGCAAGAATTTCTGAAAAGCTTAGTGGACGTACTAAAGAAAATAATGAAAGTGTTGCTAAAGGGGCAATAAAAAGAAGTGAGACCTTGAAAGGTCGTTCAAAATATACTCACGATTATATTGCTCAAAACGCAGAGAATAGAAAAAAATTATCTAAAGAGCAAGAAACTTTATTAGTTCAAATGCGAGATGTTGAACATAAAAAACTGCGAGAAATACATGAATATGTTTTAGGATTAGGTATTGAAATAAAATTCCCTAGTATAAATACTATTATAATTCGTCGACGCAAAGAACTTACTCTTCATACTCAACTCGTATAAGAGGTTCATATACTTCTTGAAAGGGTTGAAGTTCACCATCTGCATCAACTTCATCTAATTGCATGCCGTTCATATTGCCTAATCGTATATTCACGGAACGAATAAGCTCGTCTCTGATATCCATTGGAGCCGATAAGTAAATCTGAACGATAAAGTTAAATGACCAGACAATTACTCGTCTATCGGTTCCTATTGGATAGTTCTCTTCGTTATTGATACCTGTTAGTTCTACGCTAGTTATCTTCGTCCAGTCAAACGGAGCATCTGAAGTTTGAAGTTGTAAGACTGGGTCAAACAACATAAGTATTTGTTCAATCATCTGATGCATTTGTTCAGTGTTGCTTGAATAAACCGCTAGTTCCATATTGGCATTATACGGGATAGGCATTATTCGTTTATTCAGCCTCAGGTCATCAGGAAAAACTCCACCTGTAGGAAGAAACACTTTTCTATCTACAACACCTACACCTTTTCTTCTTTCAGGTGCTAAGTCTAAACCACTCAATGTAGCTGACATCATTGGAATGCTAAAAGTTTTGTTCTGTGTATTTCCTGACATGATTGCCGCTACTACACGGTCTCTATTTCCAACAACAATAGGAACTTGATAGATAGATGGTTCTCCGGACTCACCAATTCCAGTCACAATTGAAAGTCCAGTAAAAATGCCACAGAATTGTCTAATGTAGCTTCTTAGTTGTCGTGCGTAAAAGTATTCAGTAATCATAAATCACCTTCAAGTGCTGAGCCAAACTTATTATATCGGAAACAAAAGGGATTTTTGGTATTTCCTAATAACCATTCGTTAAGATATTCTGGATAACCTTTATTACTCATACTTTCCCTTTCGTGAATTCCTTTTGAAGACGCTAACCAAAAATAAATTTGGTCATCATCATTTATAGCGATATCTTCTTTTGGTTTTTCATTCATTTCTTCTATTTCATTCGTTTCTTTATTCCATGTTTGGACTACTACATACTGAGGTAATTTTCTCCAAACTCTTTCTACTTCAGATGATAACGAAAAACCATTTATCAAATTATATCCTTCATTGATAATTTTTACATATAAATCAGTTCCAATTCCTTTTCTTTTATAAGGATCATATATAATAACATCCATTACTTGCCAATAAATTTTGGATTTTGTTTTTGAAATCCGCATATAGCCAACTATATCTTTTTCTCGTTTTAGTCTATCTGTCAATAAAAAGAATTTATCATTCATTCCAAAATCATTATATTCAAATATAACTATATCTTTTTCTCCAGGAATTGGAATAGCTAATGATAATTGATTTGCATCTTTTATCCAAGATGATATCATTTCTTTATCTATGGGTTGTCCTTGAGGAACATTACTTCTAAACTCAGTAATATATTTTTTGAAAGTAATCATTATAAGTTAGTATCCTGTAAGGTTCTTTTTCCTAAACTAATCAATGCATTACGAACTGAAGGCTTATGACTTGAGTATTCAGCTCGTCTATCAGTCTCAACATAAAGCCATCGATTTTTGATTGCACTGAACTTGTAAAGACGAGCAGGAATGTTAGTAGAAGCTTCATAGTTCAATCGATAGTAATCACCGTCAGTTGCAGATGTGATGTCTGGAAGTCTATATCCTTCTTCATAAGGTTCTCCGTTTGGTGGAAGTCCATTCTCAACATACATTCCGGTTTGAGGAGGTGCTATCTTATCTTTCCACATATCAGGGATACGAGTGTCTAACTCAGTAACGTCTTCGCCAACTTCAGGAACTGCAGCTTGGGATTCGACACGAGTTGTTTCACTTGCACGTAACGAAGTAGTCTCGATTTGATTGATTGCTTCAAAGAATGTACCATCACTTACTCGTGTTGCAGCTTCTTGTGGCATTGGAAGAATGTCACGGACTTCAACTGACGGAATAAGCTGGATTGCTTGAAAGCGAAACAACATTGGTTTCCATTGAGCAGAATATCCGTCAGCACTCCAACCAGTGTCAGTTACTTCAAGAAACTTTTTGACTGGCATCAAGTTATGGTCATATGATAGTTCAGGTGTTACTTCAAGAATGTCTCCAGTAACAACTGGTCTTCCAAGTAGTTGGACCATACGAGCAAATGAACATGTAAAGACGTATTGGTCCAGAATACTAAACCCAAACTTTCCAAGGTCTCCTACACTATCAAATGGCTGATATTGACATTTCAATGTAATGGAGTTCTGAGCATAGTCTCTATCACGGTTCTCCAAAAAGAGGGTGTCTTGAATGTTGTTGATGTTAGTAGCTTCATAGTCAATCAGTTCAAGTTTGACTACTTCCCAATAGTCACTTGCTCCTCCGTTGAACAAGAGAGGAACTATTCGCCAGAACGGAGCTGGAGAACTGGCTCGAACTGAAATCGTTTCAACGTTTGACGTATCAGGTAGATTGACAATATCAACTCGCTTCCAATCAAGTGTTAACTTGATGACGAATGTATCCCCTACAGCAAACGGAACACTTCCAGGCTGAACAGTAAAGCGAGCATCCTGATGACCAAATGGAACTCCAAGTGTTGCATTCAGCGCAGATGGACCACGAATGGAGCTGAAGACTGAGAATGTTGATGCTGAAAGTGCTGTGATAAGTATAGTACTTTCAGATGCATCAAACCCTGGAGAGAGATTGACCAGTAGTCCATTTCCTGTTCCAGTAAAAGTGTAGTTTGCTTTAAGTTCTCCAGTAGCTCTATCAACACGAACTTGTAATGCTCGGTTTTGTGGAAGAAGGCCTTGTTGGATTTTGAAAGTTGTAATGTGATGAGACAACTTTGCAGCGGGAGCATGAGACGATTGACCGGTGACTGAAGACTTGACAGTTCCAAAGTTGTATCCAAGATATGATGGAGTTGATACCACAAATGACCCAGTTTGAACAGAGTGCCATGAACTTGAAGTAATGTCAAATGCGTTAGAAGCATCAGAACCTGCTCCTGCTCCACTCGAAAGTGGATAACCCTGACCAGTCAGATCAACTAATCGACCTTGTTCATGAACACCAAGAAGCTTGAATACATTGATCGGAGACCCAGCAATCTCAATACTTTCTGCAACAACGTTCTCAGTAAATTTTTCGTCAAGCTTAGTACAATCGTTCTGCATTGTCCAATTGCCGAAGCAAAAGTCTGCAGGTGGAACATAAGGAGTGATTTCTGCCATAGAGAGTAGTCTTTTCAGTAATGATTTTAGATGATAGAGCTATTTATTACAACTTCTATAAATAGTTCTAGCACTGGCTCGATACATCATATAGGACTTATAGTGTAAAATGGACAGAGCTTTGCTTTCAAAAAGAGGAGACGAGAGAACGAAAGTTCTCATGGAAGTCAAACACACATACGTAAAGCAACATTGCTACACGGACTTTTATACACAATGTTGCTTTACTTTATCTTTTAAGAGACCACTATTTACATCTGGTCAAAACTTGTTATAATAATTACATATTCTGCTGAACATCTAATCTTCTGCACTGACTGCTGACCTGATGTTCTTCAATAAAGTCTAAAAGTAAAATCAATTTACATCTGACTGAAAGCAGTATATAATATCTACCGTAATCTGTTGAAAGTTGAATTGATGAATTTGGGGGTATTTATGTAAAGTCTAACTTTTATAAAAAAATAAATTTTACAAAAGATAAAAAATCGGTTATAATAGGTACAACAAAATGAATAAAACAAAATTAGTTCTGTTGACTGCTATGTTAGCAGTAAGTTTTTCAGTAAGTGCTGGTAAACATGATAAATACATTCACGGTCATGCATTCAACGGGAATACAACCATTCAAACAAATAATGGTAATAACAATGGTGGCAATTTGCAAACCGGCGGAAATAACCAAGGTAACAATGGTGTAGGTAATGGTAATGGCGGTCCCAATGTTCCTGCAGTACCACTTCCTGGTGCTTTAGTATTGTTTGGATCTGCGATACTTGGATTTTTAGGATTTTTAGGAATTTCAAGGAATAAAAGAAAGTAAGACACTTATCTTTATAAATGGATTCTTTTCTAATATGGAAGATTGGTTGCAATAACTAATCTGAGGTGCTTATACTTTGATATGCACGATATGGATACCTGCTAAATATGTATGTGAATACCTATTTGTAGCAAAGAACGATGAGTTGAACTGAGGAGAAAATAGTTTTGAAACGTTGAGAATACCAAAGTAACTAATTGGTAGTTCTGTGGAGAATAACCTAACACACTGTTTGTGTTATCTTATCTCTCTAAAATAAAATGTTGAGAAATGAAATCAAATTTCATGGATGTGGAGTAAAAAGAGAGAAGAGGTAGTATGAATAGTTTTTCACTTCTTAATATCAAAGGAAAAACTTAATATGAAAACTTCAATCAAAATGATCGCTATCGCTGTTGCAACTTTGGCTTCTGGTACTACTTTTGCTTATGGTTATGGACACGGTGTTACAAATGCTGATGTTTCTTCATTCTCAGCTGCTGAAGTATCTTCAGGTAGTGCTATCGTTACTTCTGGTAACGGTGCTGCTTACTCAAACCAAGTTGTAGGTGCTGGTGCTCAAAACCAAGCTTCTGCTAATGCTAACTATGGTCGTCGTGATGGCGTTTCTACCAGTGCTGCTACTTCTGGTGCTTCTGGTGCATTCGCTGCTAGCCAATCAGGTGCTATCGGTAACGCAGGAGTAATTGCAGGAACTGAAGCTCAAGCCGTTCAAGCCGGTACTGCTGAAGCTTCTGCTGCTAACAGATATCGTCATCCTTCTGAAGTTGCTACCAGTGAAGCTGGTGTAGCCTCTGCTAGTGGTGCTGGTACTGGTGCAAATGGTTTTGGTATCACTGGTCAATTGACATCAGCTGCAAATGCTTCTAATGCAAATGTTTCTGGTCACCACAACAACGTTAGCACTAGTGCTAATACAATCGGTGCAACTTCAAATGCTGGCATCAGCTTTGGTTCTGCTGGTTCTATTGGCTTAGTTGGTCAAGAAGGTGCTGCTTCTGCTATTGTTCACTAAGATTTAGTGATAGTTAGTAGGATTATAGCTACTAAATAGTATTGTACTCGGGATGCTTATAACGTAAAGTACGTATCTCGGGTACTTTATTCTCATAATCACGATAAAGAGGAAATCTTAAAATGAAAAAAATCTTAGTAATTATTGCAATGTTGTTTTCTGCAATTGCATTTGCTGATAACACTGCTACTTCTGGTGCTCAATCAGGTCAAGAACAACAATCATCAGTTCGTAATGACAGCCATGATGTTGTGAATGGTTCTGACGTAAGTCGTTCAGTTGGTGTTGCAGTAGCTCCTGCATTAGCAACAACTCTTACAGAGACATGTATGGGTTCGACATCGGCCGGAGCTGGTTGGTCAGGTGCTTCTATCTCCTTCGGTACAACTTGGAGAGATAGCGCTTGTGTTCGCCGTTTGGACTCACGTCAAATGAGTGCCTTTGGAGATCTAAATACGGCTAGGGAAATGATGTGTGACAGTGACTTAGTTCGTGAAGCAGCTATTCGTGCTGGTAAACCTTGTGTGGCAGATGGTGGTCAACCACTTATTGCTAACATTGTTCCAACACCTGCTCCTCAAATACAAGAAGTTCCAACTCCTGAAGCGGCTGCTCCTGTAGTTCGTGAAGAAGTCCGCGAGTAAAACATATTTACATATTTCGCGAAATATGTGATATAATAAAAGGAAGTAAATCGAAAGGTTTACTTCCTTTTTCATTATAAAGATATAGACTAAATGTATCAAGATATTATAGACAGACTAATTTCTTCTAAAGTGCTAACAAAGTTTTCAAAAATCAAAGCATGTTCTTTGGAGAAATTAGAAGAATATCCTAATCTAAAAACTGAACTGATAAATGCTACTTCTTTTTTAGATTATGCTAATCCATCATTATTGACACGACTAAAAGCTATACAAGACAATGTTATTGAAGTTCCGTTATGTCTTACTTGTAATGCTCCTATAGCAAAGGTGACACGAGAGTATAGGTTCAAAAAGTTTTGCAATAGAACATGTAAAGCGAAGAATGCAGAACAACTTGAAAAAATAGTAAACACTTGCTTAGAAAGATATGGTGTAAAAAATCCGTATCAACGACAGCATAATCGAGATAAAGCTCAAGCTTCGTATGAAGAACGGTTTGAAGGAGGGCATCCTCTGAAAGACCCCAAGGTTCAAGCTAAACGAATAAGTACCGTTATACGAAGATATGGAGTTGATAACATAATGAAAGATGTCGGTATTTTTTCAAGGTCAAGACGTTATAACAATAAGTCTCTTACTCTCCCATCAGGTCAAGTAAGACTATATCAAGGTTTTGAAGATGTTGCTATTTTGCATTTATTACAAACTTATTCTGAAGACGAAATCATTTCAGAACGAACTCATCTTCCGGTTATCATATATGACGCAACTAGAAGATACTTCCCAGACATTTACATTCCCAAAGACAATCTTATCATAGAGGTCAAATCAACATGGACTTATAGACAACATTTTGAAAGAAATCAGCTGAAGAAAAAAGCTGCAGAACAAGCAGGTTATTCCTTTCAGTTTTGGATATGTTCTAACTCTTCACTAACGGAAATCATATAACATGAAAAAACTCTTATTCCTTTTACTATGCATTCCACTTTCGGTTCATGCGGTATCTCTTTCTTCTCTAATCGAAAAGGATAAAAGTCTTATTGTTGCAGATAAGAAAGGTGGACAAATCTATGTCTATAACTCTATCACTAATCAACTGAATGTTGCTCCGGCACTCTATGGCAAAACGATTGCTGATGAATTCTCGTCTGCCTCTGACCGTTCAACCATTACTCCGTCTGGAACCTTTACTTCAACTAAAGCATTTAGCACTCACCTCAATGAAGATGTGACTGCGTTCTTACAAAGAGGAAAGTCATTAGTTGCTATACATCCAGTTTGGACCGGTACTCCAGCTCAACGAAGACTACAACGTCTTGCAAGCCCAGAACCTGAAGATAACCGCATTACTAATGGTTGCATAAATGTGCCAAAGTCATTCTACTTTGATATAATAGACAAATTGAAATCAGGTGCTATTGTCAAAGTATTGATGGAAAATGAAAGTGTTGAAGATGATGTGTCTGGAACTGAGTTTTTGACCACTCTATCAAAACCAATGGCACAACCTTTAGTTCCTGTTATCTATAATGAGGTATCAGCTTCTACTACAACAAAAGAAGCCTCAATAGTAAATATCGATGAAATGACTGCCGGCGCTGCCGGTGCGGCTGGATTGTACTAATCTCTCCTTCCTTTATATAGGATAAAATGAAATGAAAAAATTGATGATTGCTGTATCTTTAGTATTGACTACAGGATGTACTGCATTTACTGTAGTTGATAGAGACTTTGAAAAAGAAGAAGCTGACTACATTCGAAAGTATGGCGTTCCTGCTGCATCTGACCCGTTATATGCAGCACCTACTGGAACTGTAATAGAAGCTGCTAATGAAGATGGAGTAAAGGTATCTTTAGCTAGAGGTATTGATGATATTCATCCACAAACTGGAGATAGGTTACAAAGTTGGTATGGAACTATCTATAACAGTAATGATGAACCAAAGTGTGTTGCTATTCAATGGCAACTTATGGACTTTGATTTGATTGCTGATCATTCTACTTACATCTATCTGAAACCAAAAGAAACACTCATGGATTATGCAAAGTTCAAACAAAAATTTTGGGATTTAGATGGAATAACATTAGTTCTCCCCCCTTCTGGCAAAATTGGTGCAATCTTAGTTGCTGACCCAACTGAAAATAATGATTGTGAATATGCTGATGAAGATATAAAAGAAGACTTTATGGATTTATAAGATGTTTCAAAATAACTATGTCGATGATTTCAAAATATCATATAAACCCAATGGAAAACTAATAAATTTATATACATTTCAAACAGGAATGGTTCTTTCATTTGAAGATGTTGTACGTGGATATGTATGGAGCAAAGAAGCAGAAGTTTTTCAGAAACGAATCATTAGGTTTGATAAAGTTCCTGGAAGTATTTATGCCGGAGTAAGTCAAGATAATCCTAAAAAAATACAAGAAATATGGAAAACTCTTTTTGATGTAGTCAATGGTGATTTGATTATCTCTGGAATTCTCAAGGATTTCAATGGAGTTCCAAGAAGGATAAATGGTCGATTAGATTTTAGTGAAGCTCCAGGAATGACTTCTCTAAATCAAATACATCAACATTTTGAATACATCAATGAAAGATTAATACTTCCTAATTCAATTACTTCTGACATTTTAGGTGTATTGAAAGTTAGGGGATTACAGGGGATTTCTTTTCGCGATGATTTTACGCGTGATGTAGTTTCTTCAAGAGTTATTTATTTGAATAAAGTTGCAGAAATTGTCAATGAACATTTGTTAAAAAGTAAAAGAGACATTCTTCAGTGTCAAGAAGATTTGATTGATGCAGACTTCAAAAATTTTGCTAATATGTAGTAGTATTTCAATTTGCTGTGCTAGTGATAATACTTCTATCAGAATTAGAAATAATACACCTTCATCAGGTAAAGAATATACCAAAAGTAAAGTTATATTTCAATTAGACAATAGCATTTATCATAGTGCTTTATATCAATCATATGCACTAACTTGGTATGCACCTTATGATTTACAAATTGGAGTTCAATCACTCAATTATCATTTACTAGGAATAGATTTTCAATCTTTTGAACAAGACACTTATTTTACTCTCAGTAAGTCTTTTGATTTTGATGTAGTACAATTTTCTATTGGTAATTCAAGTGGTACAAATTTTGACGGAAATACTAAACATCTGCATAACTTAAGTTATGCAGATTTATCTTTTCAACCTTACAATAATCTTTCAATTGATTTAGGAGTATTATACGCTAATAAGTTTGTAGTGTCATTATCACATGATGTAGTCAATTTTCATTTTGGTGCTTCATATAAAAATGACTATACTTCAATAGCATTAGATTATTATAGTGGAAATAATAATGCATCAGGTATTATGACTTCAATCTCTTTTAGAAAACTATTTGAAAACTTTAGACCTTATATTGGTATTCAAGCATCAACCCCATATGAATGGACAAATGTATCAGGTTCAATAGGATTTACCTATAAGTTATTCTAACCTAATAGAAATGCTACACTAGTGCATATACATCATACCCACAATCAAAAATTATACCATCTTCAATAGAAGACCGATTTTTATATCGTTTTTGCGGTTCATTTGGTCTAAGATAGAAACTATTTGATGGACTTGTTTCTAATAAAATACATTCTTCAAAAAAGGAATGTGGAATATCCCATCGTTTATCGACATAAATTTTATTATCTTTTATTATTTCATATTCAATAGTTTCTTTATTTGATATAATATTTGATATTCGTTGTTTGATATATTCTTTTTGATGAACCCACTCATCTTCAAATAGTGTTATTAGTCTAACATTATTTTTACGACACCTATTCAATTTATTTAGATGATAGTTTTCATCTTTATTAGTAAAAGATGAATGCCAATATAATCCACAATACTCAATTGCTAATCTTATATTTGGCAAATAAATATCTAGTTCAAATGGATATATAATATCTTTTGTATTTTCAACAATTTCTTCTTTATAAATTGATTGAATAAATTGAACTACTTCTTTTTCTGCTCTACTAAATCCATCCATATAAGGAAAACATGTTGGGCACCGTGGAATACCCCCATTCCTAACATCATCTTCAAATTCAGTAGAACATTTACAACATTCCCATTGATATAATCCATAACGATTAGTATATGTTTCAAAATCAAACTTAGGAATAACTATACCATCAATTCTTGACATAAGTCTATTTAGAAAATTATTTGCTTTCTTTTTACGAATTGATTTACTTTGTGATGGGTGAGCGGCTCCATATCTATCAATCATTGTCTGATTTCGTTTTTCTATTGAAGATAAAGCTAAACCACTATGTTCAACACCAAATTTTTCAAGATTAGTAGCACGAACCTTTGCTTGAGTTATTGGGCTTTTACCTGAACATATAGGAGAACAATAACTCACATATCCGCAAATAGGATTAGCAAATCGTACAGGACCTCCACAAAATAAACAGACTGGGGTTTCTTTAGTATTATTTTTTACATACCAAAACCTTTCAGATGAACCTGCTTCTTTTGGCAGAAAAGATGTGGTCTCAAAAAGTAAAGGTTTCCAAAACTTTTTGAAACCTGGGACATAAGTAAGAGCTTTGTATTCAGATTGTAATGAAATAAGCTCTAATATTTTTGATGGATAAATTGATTTCATATAACATATTATAATACACTCAATCTAATATGTAAACTATTATTTTTATCCTAGTAGAAATGCTACATTTCCACCATTCACGTTATTCCCACATTCAAAATCGTTCATTTGCCGCATAAGTTCAGTATACATTGTTTCTGATTTCTGAAGTAGCGTATCTCCATTCAAAGTTAGTCCTCCACCTGCTCCAGGTAAAGTGCCAAATTTACTTCTATTCATCCCTAACATTTCCCAGCACTTCGCTAATGCCCAATCTCGTATCCAGTTTTTTGCCCATCTATCTGTGAGTAATTCCTGTTCTGAACGTTCCATGAAACATTCTAACACAACTTTTTCTTCTTTGTATATCTTACGTAATATCTTGAATTCACGTTTTGCTTCATTCCATTCAAAGGGCCAATCAGCTGCAAATATCCGTCCGTATTCTTCTGCCAATTGTTGTGCAAGATGAATTGAAAGAATATCTATTTGTGAGCCGTAGAAGAATTGATTGTAGAAGATTTGTGAATAGATACCATTATCTCCGCCTAATACATTCAAGCCAATAGTACTAACTCGATGAGCTTTATAGATATCAACTATTCGATCAGTTCCAACTGTTGGATCATTCATATAGTAAGAATTTTGGTCAGCTTTGACAGTAAAGAAGACATGTCTTCTTTCGTATGCATTATCAGCTCGTCTTCTAAACTCGGAAAGTGAAATGTCAATTGCTGTTTCAAAGTTTTCTTCTTTTAGCTCAACGCACACTGAAGGCCATCCAAGTTGTGCCTTTAGAACATTGACTAATCTAACTCTTTCGTCTAATGAACCAGTTGATCCAATTGGAACCTTGTCATATGATGGAGTTCCTACTTGATCAGTATTTGCTTGTATCCATTGAACTGAATTCCATATGTAAAGAATGTGGGTATTCAAGTTATAGAAGAACTCTCCTGCAGACGGAGATGTTGGGAAAGTATGACCTGTCTTAACTGTTCCTGAACTTGCAGGCATCCATGCAGCACCGTTCCACATTGACACCGAATTTGAAGTTGGGTTATAGAATACTTGACCAATAGTCGGATTGAGTGGAGGAGTTGATGCTTGCGGAATAGAACCTGTATAACCATCAACATTATGTTCAGCTCTAGACCCATCTAGTGCATATGACTTAGAACCAAATGGATAATACTGAATGACATTTGTGCAAATATGAATAGATGCATAATAGACCTCATTAGGATCGGCATTAGTAATAGTGACAGATTGAGTTGTAAGCGGGTCTTGAAATATCCAATAGTTTGCAGAAACTACTTGAGCTGCACCAATAGTATCAGCAGGAACTAATAAGTCAGTTGAACTTGTGTATCTTACACCGCCAACTGGTTGTTGAGGAAATTCCAATGGAGAAGTTGAAATGAGAACGACTTGTCCTTTATAAACAACGGTTTCCTCAGGAATAGTCCAAGATAGCTGAACAGTTGTTGGAGTTGGGCGAGCTAAAGTAAGAGATACTGCTCGACCTTCAGACCAAAGTTCTGCTGTCGAAAATTCATTATTATCATTGATTGATGTCATATATACACATGAATAAAGTTATTGAAGAAAGGATACTTATAAACTATTTATCAATAAATAACTTATTACATATAACAATCGTTTTTTTATTGATAAAGGCACACATATACATGAAACTATTTGAACTCTTTTCCACTTCTAATAGAACTCCTATATTAGAAGAAGATACTAACAATTTCTTTGAACTTCTAATTGAAGACTTGAAGAACTTATCTTTCATTGAACCTGATTTACTAAAAGTGTTGAAGACTTCATTATCTTATGAAAGAGGGAGATATTATGGAGGAGGTGTCAATTACTCTCGTACTCAAAAGAACGTGTTTCCTTCATTCTTAGGGCAGCATGCAAAGATAGATGAAGTTCCTAATGTGAAAAGTGCAGCTGAATTACATCGTCTAATCAAAGACGATGATACAGTGAAAGGAGTGGTCATTCTATTTGATGATAGACAAGTTTTTTGCCTATTGAAACTTCCAGCTCATCCAGGTCATGATAACAAAGAACTTTATATGTGGGTTTGTTCGTGGCAAAACTTTTTCAAGGATGACCATGAGTTGATGAACCGAGAGCCTGGAATTGTTGCATCGTTCAATACTAAAGACCTTAGCGACCTCAAAACACATGAAGGACCAGAAGGAAAACTGTATAAAGTTCTTATTGCACTAATGAAAGCTCAAAAAGAACTTTATGGTAAAGAGGGTTCAATCAAGGTCAAAGTTATTAGACCTGATGAAGAACGAACTGCTCTAAATGCTCAACGCAAAAAAGCTCGTGAAATTGATACTAAATTTGCTCACTTAATCAATCCTCCTAAAGAAAACCTAGCTACTGACAAAGGTAAACGCGATTGGGCTAATTCATTGAAAAACAAGTTGAACGTTCGTCTAAATACTTACAAAGAGCATAAAGCTCCAGAAGCAAATACTCCAGAAGAATTCCTCAACTTGATAAAGACCGAAGGGTTCATGGATAAGATTAAGATCAACGGTCTACCATACATCTTGAAGTATAATCGTTTAGACTTTGACTATCTTCGTGCTAAACAAGTTGCTGAACATAATAGAAGTCATATTGAATATTCATTAGACTCAACTAGTGATGAGTATCATAACTATTGGAAAGCATTAGGTGAATATCGCAAAAGCATAAGAGCTGAATATCCAGATGATGAAGAAGCATTGGAAGTAGCAATGGAAAAGTTTAGAGTTCCTTCTTCAATCAAAGTGTATATGAAACTTGATAAGTCTTCTATTGTAGTTGATACTATTGATATCACGAGCTTCAACAAATGGAACAAATAAGTATCTCTATAGATAAGTATGAGCAATTCCTCTTTATGCCAGGGATGACTATTGAAGCAGCTATTCGTATGAAGAATAAGTATGTTCATGGGCCAATCCTAAAAGAGCTAATGAATAAGTTCAATGATATCAATGGCTTACGAGCTCCACGAGCTGGAGAGAGTTTTTTGATACCTATTCTAAAAGAAGGAACATATGACTAATACTTCATTTAAACAATACTTGATGTTAGAAGCAACCACTGACGATAATTGGTTCTTTACTTCTAAGCAACAAATAAATGCTTGGTTCAAAACGATGGGTGTCGGTGCTGGAAATTATTACATCAACAAAGATAATACAGTATCATATAATGGGAACAGCTTACTTATTACTAATCATGAATTGATTTGGTATAAGGGGAAGAGATGTGTATTGCCTGTCAATTTCCGTTCTTGTAAATCTGACTTTACTGTTAGTGCAACAGATATACTAAGCTTGAAAGGTGTACCACGTTCAATTGATGGTGCATTCAAACTAAAGACACCTAGTATTACTTCAGTTGAATATCTTCCTGAAGAAGCTGATGATATTTACTTGCATACTTCTAGTATTGTTGAACTAACAGGAATTGAAAAATGGGTGAAGAATATTTATGGTTTATATATTCCAAATGATGTAAAGGGTTTGCTAAGTTTAGTAAAAATCAAAAATCTTAACCTGATCAAAACATGGTCAAATGCACCTGATGACCTAAAACGTGCATGTGAGATTGTCACTAAATACTGTGAAGCAAATACTCATGATGTATTTGCGTGTCAAGAAGAACTCATCGACAACGGACTAAAAGATTATGCAGAGCTTTAAGCAATACTTAAAAGAAAGTACTTATCCATCCACCCCTTACATTGATATCTCAACAGGTATCTTTTCGTCGGAAATTGATGATTGGAAAAATGAATTCTATGACGGTGATGGTGATTTAGTTCAAGTATTTGAAAATTGGCTAAATGGTAATTTACAAGATCACTTTGAGATTACAAATGATGAGATAAAAGTTCATTTTGATAGCGGAGGTGAATTGATACTTACAATTGATTTGCCTGATACTAATGCCGATCTTTCGTCTTCGCATATTCATAATACAAGTAGAAAAGTTCTAAAAGTAATAGACGATTTGTTAGATACTAAATTAGAAAATCGAAACATTGATAGCATCTATCTAACATTTAGACAAGAACTAGAACCTAATGTAAAAACCGATTGGCCTTATATACAGTTCTATCTTCCACATTCTAATCCAATTTCGTTAGAAAACATTCATCTAAAGATACCACAATGCAAAGCATTGATATTCTTTCATAGTATAGATAAGATTGAAAGCAATGTATTAGGATTGCTAAAAATCAAAACTTTGAACCATATAACAATTTGGCCATCACTATCAACTAACTTAGAATGGTATTCAATTTTACACAAGCATTTCAAATCGGATAAAAACATTCTTGCATGTCAAGAAGAACTTATCGACGCAGGTCTAAAGGATTATGCAGAACTATGAAAATAAGAGAACTATTATTACAAGAAGAACCTTGGAGAAGTGCTCCAGGACTAACACCTGAAGAAGCAGAATTCATCTGGATCTTTAGCAGTGGTATGTTACGTTCAAAACGTTTATCAAATTTTGGCAATAATGGTTTTGCGTTTATTACTAATATAAGACAAACACCATTTGAGTTACCATTTGATTTTAGTCATTTAGATTTGCCAAAATGTGATGTAGTTTGTGAAAATACTGACTATGTTCCGACATTAGTAGGATTTCCAAGAACTGTTTTGTCATTTAGTCTTGATGTAAGAACGGTTGATAGTGGTACTTTCAAAGGTGCTCCATTAGTATGTAAAAGATTATGTAACTTGACTGCTGTTAATGTATATACATTAGAAGGTATCGGAAAAGATTTTTGTACTGAAACTAGACATTTACGTATTTTAAATCGAATAAAGTCTAATATGTTAGGCATTCTAAAAATCAAAGGATTAGAAAAACTAGACAAAATACAGCATGGCATTTTTGCTACACCTGATTTCAATAAAGCATATTCTATCGTCAATGAACATTTATCAGGAAATCGAAACATATTAGAATGCCAAGAAGAACTCATAGACGCGGGGTTAAAAGATTATGCAGAGCTTTAAGGAATACTTACTAAAAGAACAAACTACTTCACCTACTTCTGTCCCATGGCTTGAATTAGAACTAGAAAATAAAGAAGTTTTTGTTGAAGCTTCAGGTATAAATTACAATCCAAGATATCTTAATGCTTTTGATAATGAAGTTGATAAGTTTGTTGAAGGTTTGCAAGCTCATCTTGAAGCTCCTAATAAGATAGATTGGTTATGGAGTGATGGCGATAATTTGTTGGTTAGTATGAAACTATCAAATAGACATTATATGAAAGATGAACTTGAAGAAATTGCAATGGAAGCTGCAAGATACTGCAATAAAGAGTTGAGTAGCTCATTTCATAGTGTTGAAGATGTCAGTCCTGTAGTATGTTTCTATGGACCGGTTGATCCTAATGTCATTATTGAA
>Ga0172367_10001526_pt1 | contig 33269 bp, 28 predicted proteins | sample Lak10m_FD_114542 | JGI IMG/M metagenome (GOLD analysis project Ga0172367, IMG submission 114542) | Freshwater microbial communities from Kabuno Bay, South-Kivu, Congo - kab_022012_10m | ecosystem: Environmental > Aquatic > Freshwater > Lake | place: Democratic Republic of the Congo: South-Kivu...
ATTAGAAATTTTTGAATCGAAGTTCAAGGAAGCGGTACAAAGCCAAGCCCCCCTGCTCGATCGAATCATGCGGTATATTGTAAAACGCAAAGGCAAACAATTAAGACCGCTTTTTGTGTTACTTTCCGCAAAACTCTGCGGAACAGTCAACGATTCCGCCTACCGGGCTGCTTCCTTAGTTGAAATCCTGCATACGGCTACCTTAGTACATGATGATGTGGTGGATGATTCTAGCGAACGAAGAGGATTTTTTTCAACCTATGCCCTATGGAAAACCAAAGCAAGCGTATTGATTGGAGATTATCTACTGGCAAAAGGATTATTATTAACGCTGGAGCATCAAGATTATAAGCTATTGCACATTTTATCTGAAGCGGTAAAAAAAATAAGTGAGGGCGAACTGTTACAACTTGAAAAAGCACGTAACCTGAATTTACAGGAAGAAGTATACTATGATATCATACGAAGCAAAACAGCTTCCTTATTAGCATCAGCTTGTGCAGCTGGAGCGTGGGCCACTAGTCAAAATGAAGTCTCCAGCAATCGACTAAAAAAATTTGGAGAACTCACCGGGATGGCCTTTCAAATCAAGGATGACCTCTTTGATTACACGAGTGAAGACATTGGCAAGCCTACTGGCAATGATATCAAAGAGCGTAAATTAACCCTGCCATTGATCTACACCCTTAATAAAGTGGACCGATCAATACGAAGAAAAATAATTTACATCGTTAAGAACCAAAAAGAAGATAAAGAGCAATTGAATTGGTTAATTGGTGAAGTCATAAAAGCAGGAGGCATTGAGTATTCCATTCAAAAAATGAATGCATTCAAAGAGGAGGCCATAAAAGAACTGCATCACTTTCCGGACAATCCCATCCGAAAAGGGTTAGAAGATATGGTCAGATTTGTAACTGATAGAAAATATTGAGGCGTTGGAAAAAAGGTGGATAATAAAATCGGTTGACAAAGAAAAAGTCAATGCACTACAACAGGCCTTGCAAGTGCATCAAGCCCTTCCTACCCTATTATTACAAAGAGGCATCGAGGATTTTGAACAAGCACGCGCCTATTTCCGACCCCGCTTAGAAGACTTGCACAGTCCTTGGCTTTTTAAGGACATGGACAAAGCTGTAACCAGGATCGAAAAAGCAATTTCACAGCAAGAAAAAATATTGATTTACGGAGATTACGATGTGGATGGCACTACGTCAGTGGCAAGCTTTTACTTATTTCTTCGCTCCATTTATCCAGCTTTAAATTACTACATCCCACACCGATACAAAGAAGGATATGGAATCAGCAAAGCCGGAATTGATTATGCTGCTGCTAATGGGTTTTCACTTATCATTTCCCTTGACTGTGGAATTAAATCTGTAGAGTTGGTTCAGTATGCAAAATCCCTAGGGATTGATTTTATTATATGTGACCACCATCTACCCGATTCTATTCTTCCAGCGGCGGTTGCCATCTTAAATGCAAAACAACCCGATTGCCCTTACCCTTATAAAGAATTGTGTGGATGCGGAGTAGGATTCAAATTAATGTGTGCGCTAGAGGAAAAACTACAGCTTACCGATAATCCATCTCTTAAACACCTGGATTTACTTGCTACTGCCATTGCGGCTGATATTGTTCCAATGACTGGCGAAAACAGAATTTTAGCCTTTCATGGTTTACTGAAAGCCAATAAAAATCCTAATCCAGGGATTGCAGCACTTTGCGAACTAAGTAATTTGAAACAAGAACTAGATATTCAAAAATTGGTTTTTATCATAGCCCCACGAGTCAATGCCGCTGGAAGAATGGATGAGGCTGGGAAGGCTGTTGAACTTTTTATAGCAAACGATAAAGCAGCCGCACTTCATTTTGCATCACAACTTCATAGTGATAACACCGATAGGCGCGAGGCTGATCGGCAGATTACCCGAGAGGCACTGGAAATACTTGAATCGGATACTACCATTCATCAGAAAAATGCAACCGTGGTCTATCAACCACATTGGCACAAAGGAGTGGTTGGAATTGTAGCGTCTAGACTGACGGAGCATTATTACCGACCAACAGTGGTCCTGACAAAATCCGGAGAAATAGTTGCGGGTAGTGCCAGAAGTGTCATTGGGTTTAATCTTTACGAAGCTATACATGCCTGCAAAGAATATTTATTAGGATATGGTGGCCATTTTGCAGCAGCGGGAATGACATTGGAGGAAAAAAATGTAGTTGCATTTGCCGCGGCCTTTGAAAAAGTAGTAACGGCCACTATCCAACCTGAGCAAAAAGTTCCGCTGATTGAAATTGATTTAGCAATTGACTTGCAGGCACTGAACTGGAATCTGTACAAATTAATTGGACAAATGGAACCTTTTGGTCCTGATAATTTTCGTCCGGTTTTTTTAGTCAGCGGTGTTTGGAATACCGGCTACTCAAAAATTGCTAAGGATGAACACATTCGTTTCTCCATTACAGATGGCCAACACACATTCAATGGAATTGGTTTTGGCCTAGCAAAAAAATTCACGTTGCTACAGCAACAACAACCGATTGATATTGTATTCACCTTGGATGAAAATGATTTCAATGGCCAACGCAGCTTACAAATGCGTGTGATGGATATTCGAAGGCATATACCCGCATAAAAATACCCGGCCGCCAACGCAACCGGGTATAGCAGAAATCTTTTGTACTAGACTATTGAATGACCAATTGTTGCACACCAACCTGTATGCTTTCGTTAGCCAATACAACTCTATAAATTCCAAACGACAACGTTTCAGGCAAGGCAATCAATTCATTAATATATGTTCCTTGAACATTAAGCTGCTTTTGCCAAACACATTGTCCTTGCTGGTTGTACAGCAATAACGTGTAATTACCTGCGGTAAGAGGAGTCTGCGTAACACGTATTATAGCACCGCGTGATGCCGGACTTGGGAATAGCTTAAATCCATCACCGATACGAAGTGTGGTAAAAGATTGTTGCGTTCCATAATTGATGGCCCCGGTGGTGGTAACATAAGCTTTGTAATAATAAGTAGTGCCTTGTTGCAATCCGGAAAGCGCAACCGAATAATTGGCATTGGCATTAGTAGTAGCGGCTACTCTAGTTCCAGTTCCGTTTGCAAAACCATTTATTGTGCTGTACTCGATCCCATAACCTGAAAGTGCAGCACAGCCTCCAGCCCCAAATGAACTTGCCAGTATTGCCGAACTAGTAGTAATACCAGTAGCAGCACCAGTAACAACACTAGGAGGAGTATTAACGCCATTACCCGAAACAGCTACTCCAGTAGCCGTTGCACCACCGCCGGATATTGGAATGACTCCTGCATATGCTTGAATAGCAGTTGGTAAAAACCGTACATAAACAATCAATGTTTGAGTGCCTCCGGATTGCAATAACCCAATCACATCGCTGTAGGAGCCCGTGGATGTTTGACTAAAAGTAAACCCAGTCAAAGGTCCAACAGTTATTAATGCATTTGTGAGATTAGTACCTGTAATAGTAAACGAGTAAGGCCCCCCAATTGCACCCACACAAACATTACCAAATGAAGTAAGCGAGGAAACACTTAATTGAGCGGGTGGTGGAGCCGAAGTAGTGAACGATTGTTGACCTCCATAGGAAGTGCCCCCACTATTGGTTGCATAGGCTTTATAATAATAAGTAGTACCTGCACTCAACCCACTCAAAGTGGAACTGAAATTTCCACTAGCCAAATTGGAAGAGGCAACCCTTGTTCCAGTTCCATTTGTAAATCCATTGGTTGTGCTATACTCAATGCCGTATGCCGTTACAGCACCGCAACCCGTTGCTGTAATTGAACCAGCTAATGTGGCTGCTGTTCCACTGATTCCACTACTTGCCCCAGAAGTAACAGCAGGAGCTGTATTAATACCACTGCCACTAGCAGCTACGGTTGTTGCAGCTGCTACACCCCCACCAGCAACAGCAATATTTCCATTATAAGATTGAACAGCCGTTGGTGAAAATCTAACAAATACTTGCTGCGAGTAGCTACCGCCAGTTTGGCTCAGTGAAAGTGTACTTGTATACGTACCGTTGGAGGTGGTGGCATAACTGTACCCATCAAGTGCCGCCACGGTTACAGCAGCCGTTGATAAATTACTGCCGGTAATGGTAAAAGAGGAAGGACCCGCGGATGTATTAATACAAACTGAACCAAATCCACTTAAAGCACTAACAGACATCGTTGGATTTAATGAAACAGTTGTAAAACTTTGTTGTGCCCCATAAGCTGTACCAGCAGCAGTAACTGCATAACTCTTATAATAATAAGTTGTTCCAGCAGTCAACCCACTTAGGTTAACTGAAAAGTTTCCACTAGCTAGATTAGCTCCAGCAACTTGTGTACCGCTTGTAAAATTATTTGTTGTACTATACTCAACTCCGTAAGCTGAAACGGTACCACAACCATTGGCAGTGATGGCTCCCGCTAGTGTAGCCGCAGTTTGAGATATACCAGTAGCAACGCCCGTTGTAGTTGTAGCCAACGTATTCACCCCCGACCCAGCCGCAGCAACATTGACTGCAGCTCCTAAACCAACCCCAGTCAATGCAATGTTTCCACTATAGGATTGAACGGCAGTGGGATTGAATTTTACAAACACCTCCTGCAAAAGAGAACTGCCAGTTACAGGAATAGACAACGAACTGGTATAACTTCCATTTGCTGTGGTAGCATAACTAAACCCAGAAAGTGACGCTACTGCCAAATTTCCGCTGGTTAAATTTGTTCCTGTAATAGTAAAAGAATTGGGACCCGCTGTTGTATTTACACAGACATTTCCAAATGCAGTCAATGCAGTAGTAGTAAGAGTGGGCGTGTTGGAGCTAGTTATTACAGCAATCTCATTGGAATTTACAGAGGTCACTCCACCAGCAATTGCCCTGACCACAAAGTAATAAGTGGTTCCTCCAGTCAATCCAGTAACTCCATAGGTAGTTACATTACCGACGTTTTGATTTTGAAGTATGTAATTATTGGTTGTACCAGTTGTGCTTCCTTTGATAATTACAGCAGAGATTCTACTGGTGCCTCCGGAGGCAATTGCTGCTCCTCCAACGCTATTATTACTGGTTTGTAACCAACGGACAGAAACTAGTGGTTTATTCGCTGCATCAGTTGGCAAGGCAACATCAGTCAGCGCCCCCCAAGTTGTTGCATTACCCGCAGCAACTGCGGTAGTTAACGCTACGGTGCCGCCGGTTACATCAGTCCATGAACCACTGGTTCCCACACGGTATTGAAGTTTGAAATCTTTAGGGCCCGTACTGGACGAACCCTGTAAAGACGAAACAGTAATTGAAGTTGCCCCAGAGGTATTTACGTCAGCTTGCCAATATTTAGTATCGGCACCATTATCCCACCCATTTGTAGAGACAGCATATGGATTTGCCCCTGTAGTTCCTGTGGGACCACCAGGCCAAGAAACCGTATTGCCACTAAATCCCTGTGGCGTTATAGTTTGAATTGAAATATTATTTGCATTGCCCGCATCAGCAGTTTGTGCTGTAGCAGCAGCGGTAGTAAAATTCCAACCCGCCAATGTGCTGGTTACTTGTCCTGTTGATTGCGAATAAACATCCAGATAATACCCCACTGCACCCGTCACAGCATTCCAATTAGCCGTGAATCCATTTCCACTCACTGCTGTACCTGCAGTGGCAACAGGGGCTGTAATTGCAACACCTGTACCAGACACTGCAGCAGTAGCGGTAGCACCACCACCTGAAAAATTCAGGTTACCAGACCTTGCCCCAACTGCTTGTGGTTTGAATCGAACATAAACAGGAGTAGCCGCCAATGTAGCTGCACTGTATGCAATGGTAGCACTAGCCCCCCAAGTAGTGTTATTGGAAGAAACTTCAAAATCGGTAGAGGATGATGTGACAGTAATAGAACCAGGTGCACCCGTTAAATTAGCACCTGAAAGATTTGCAGCTTGTGAGGCCGTAGTAGCACCTACTGTTGTACTAGAAAAAGCAGTGTACGAAGCAATTGTTAGGGAAGGAGAAGCACTAGTGCAGAGTGCAACAGGAGAAGTACTTTTACGTGGCACTGGTGCTGTTACCACATCAAAATCATTATTATTATTATCAGTGTCCGTGCAACCGTTTGTTTTACGAACAGCGCCTTGGGTATTTACCAATGCAGTTCCATTATTTACAGTAGCATTACCTTCCCCATTGTTAGAAGCGCCATATGAAACCAAGTCGATAATCCCTGTTGCAGGAAGTGTACAAGGTGAGGCAGTTGCACCACATCCAAGTCCAGTAGCGCCATTCACCAACGCAACTTTTCCTGAACTAGCACTTAATGAAAGATTGGTTGTTGTCAAATCTGGCGTGACAGGAAAATCTGCTCCAGCCGTTCCCAAGGATCCACATTGAATAAACAGATATCCTCCTGCTGGAATACTGGTACCAGCGGGAATTGCATATATCTGTGTAGCAGAGCCACCAAAATTTCCAGAGCTAGAACCATATTGAATTGAGAATCCATCCAATGACTGGGTGGATGTGCTGACATTATGCAGTTCTACATAATCTGCTTTGTAAGTAGGAGAACCCGTGTTTGCTCCGCCACCACCATAAACTTGGCTAATCACTACAGTAGTAGATTGACCAAATGAAATAGAAGAAATTAAAACAAGGAGTGCAATGAGTATTTTTTTCATACAATGGTTTTATTAATTCCAAGACAATTGAACATCATCGATCGCAGATGAGGGACGGTTACCACTCCCCGTAGTTGCAGTGAGAGTAACTATTCGAATCCATACTTTCTGATTTATATTATTCAACGCCGAACCAAAACTTACTGTAACTGGCGTACTACTAAAAGTTCCCAGATTTGTAGTGAGTGTAGCAGGGTTAGTTGTAGCAGACGTAAAAGTTGAGGGATTATCACCCAAGCCATATTCTACACGCCAGGCAGTAGTTCGCCCTCCAGGCGTAGCATCTAATGATTGAAGTAAAAAACTAAGCTGAAAATTAGTTTTAGCTGTGGTGTTATCTAGTAGTAACAGGTAAGCAGCACCAGGATCATAACCCGCCGCGCTAGTCTGACGGATTCCCAATGAACGATTTGTATGCGCTCCTTGCACAGCTGCATCGTTCGTGGAAGTCATGCCCGTAAAGGAGGCAAAGTTTTTCAACCCTGCACTAGTTTGATTCCAAGCTGTGGGACTACCTAATCCAGTGGTAGGATAAAAAGGCATATCACCGGTGCCGATAGAAGTGGAAGTAGCACCAATTTTTACAGAAATACCTTGAGGCAATCCCGTTGCTATTCCATCAAAGTTTTGAATGTAGGGCGAACTAGTCAATGGAATGCCACTAGAGCCAGGAGGCGGACCGGCACCAGCCACTACATCAGATAAATTACGAATGGCTATTTGTTTTACCGTATTAAAAGGTGTGAGGTAACCCACAAAAGAATCAGCAGTTCCCGGAAAACTATTATTAGCAAAGGAAGCAGCTGTAGAAGTAAATGCAATAAGTGTTCCCGTGGCGTCCGTCATAGTTACACTACCTCCCCAGCGACCAGAAGTACCACCAACCAATGAGGTAATGTTAATAATTTTTACTAAAGTAGATTCCCATGCACGAAAATTGGTTTGAATAGCTGCAAAAGTGGCGGTACGCGGCGCAATAGATTTTCCAGTAGCAACACGCGTAGCATAGCCAAGTGGAACACTGTTGAGTTGAAGCAGCCCATTAAATTCAGTCAACTCCTGCCCTGTTACGTTGATATCGATTGAATCCCCTAAATCAAAGGAATGCGCACTTGAAAAACGAACACAAATACCAGCCAATCCACTTCCTTGTTGAATATAAATATTTTGAGCATTTAAATTATTGGTAGCACGATCGCTGATTACCACTCCTGTTATGCGTTTATTAGTAGGAGCATACGTAGTTGCACCCGTGTAAAGTGAACGAAGTTCAGCAATGGACAGTAATGTAGTAGGGCCTGTGCCACAGCGGGTAGAATTAAATCGAACATCTGCTGTATCGCGAATTGTTAATTGTCGAGTTGAACCAAAATAGGAGTACACGCCAACCACAGCACCATTACCGGCAGGCACTTTCACCTCAGCAAAATTTGAATAATTACTAGTGCGTAATGTTATCCGATTTGCAGCAGGCACAGAACATCCCTGTATAATTCTATTGCCAGACTGTCCGGCATCAGCATATGTTTTTCCAGTATCGGTAACAGCAAATTCCATATCTGTAAGCCGAATCAACGTGCTGATATAGGGATCTTGCAGGGTTGTTGTAAGCTGCGTAGCGGAAACCTCAATTGGAACGATAGGCTGATTCAATGCTCCTTTAATAATATGTTTATCAAATAAATTATAAGCCAACAGGGTAACACCTCCTTGGTTTAAATAAGCTGAGTCAATACCGCCTCCCAATTGGAGTGTTCCGCTATACTGCCCCAGATACAACCCATTTACTTTTACATATAGTTTTCTCCCAACCGGATAGGTATTAAAAAGATTAGCGCTTCCTAAACGTAAAAGAATTCCACCTGTTGCATCTTGTATAGCAATCTGCTGGTAATAATTCCCACTACGATCATCACACACCACCACTCCTTCTATTACATGATTGTCCGTAATAGCAACTGCGGCACCAGCAGTATACCTAGTCTTCAAATCCTTGATACTAATGGTAGCCACTAAACCAGGGTCTCCAGTAGTGGCAGGTTGATCAAAACTTTTTTTACAGGCAACCACACTAAAAATTAATAAGGCAGCTGTGGCTACAAATAAGTTTGAATATTTTACTCTTAACATGGGCAAGATTTTATTGTATATCTGCTGCACTTCGAATGCCAATTTGTGTAGCATCCTGCGTAGTTGTTTTATAAATAGAAACATAACCAGTAATTGAGCGAGCGGCCGTGTTAACTGTAATGGCTGCTGCGGCCCTTACAAAAACCGTTAAACTGCCTGTAGCATCGGTTACCGTGTAAGTTGTACCAGTACTATTGGTGGAAGCTTGTGTAATGCTAGTCAAGTTATTAATCCTAACTAGTGTCGAGGCCCAAGTATTACGGTTTGCAATTATTTCAGCACAGGTTGAAATACGCGGCGTTATAGTTAGCGAGAGTGGTACAGTTACAATCTTATCCATTGGAACATTCTTTAATTCCAAATCACCATTGTAGAGCAACAACTGTCCAACGCCAGCCGCATCAATTTCTAAGACGGACCCAATAGGGTATACGGGCGAACCTACAACCGTATACAGATATATTCCACCCCCATTTTCATCTTGCAACCTAAAATTTCCAGCAGCCTCATTGGCACTATTGGAGATAACAATTCCCCGTATCTTTTTAGTGCCAACAGGTACAAGTACTGTTCCTGTGCCAGGATACAATGCACGGAAATCGGCTATTTTCATCAATTCACTGGCAGGACTTGGAACAATAGGATCAGGGCCTGTAGGCCCAACAGGTTGCTTGTCACAGGAGAGTAAAGTAGTGGCAAACCAAAAGAAACAAACCGGCAGTAATGAAATTTTTAATCGTATTGACATAATTAATCGTTGATTCAAATGTTAAAAACGAAGTGTTGCGCTAGCAAAGAAGTTTAAACCATACGCATAAAATAAGCGTGGCGGAAACTTACCAACCTGTACAGGGTCAGCGGCAATCAATTGTTGATCGTAGCGTAGTTGTTCAAACCCGCCAGTAACAATTTTCTTATTGTTCAATAGGTTATTAATCCCCACATTAAAAACAAGGAAGGTAGACTTTCTGTTTACTTCGTAAGCCTTTGGTAATTTCCAGGAGTACCCACCAAAGAAATCGATGGTGTATTGGGCATCAAACTTTGTTTGCTCAAAAACAGATTTATAGTCAGCGGTACCAGGTGTTAAATACTGAAGTGCATCCCACGTACGTCTGAGTGGATTCATACTTAAATAAGATTGATCAAAATAACTTCCTGTTATACTTACAAACCAAAATTTGGGAGATCTGTAATTCAAGGAAACGCTATACGCCTCCATAGGGGTAGAGGGAATCTTGAAGTTTTCCATATAGATAATATCTCTACCAAGCACCGATGCATTATTATCAACAGTTACAATAGCTTGTTGGCGGCTATCAAAGTAATAGCGCCCAATAGCTGCTGCAGCATTAACTGTTAAGGTGGGAGAAAGTTTTACTTCTATGCCAAACTCGCCACCAACATGTAGTCGATCAATGCCGCGTATAGCATAATTGACAAAATTCTGATAGAAGTCATGATAGAAAATCATGATGTCCATACCTTTTCTAAACTGCGTATAGTAGCCACCGATTCTTGCCTTCACTTTGGGAGCATTGAGTACATAGGCAGCCTCTCCAGATAAAATCTCTTCGCTTTGCAAGTCTGCTTGTTGCGCGTTGCGCGTGCGAGGGGAGATGTATACATTCTCAAAATAGGGAGCACGAGTCAAATAGGCCCCATTCACAAAAACATAATTTCGTCCATTGATTTTATAGGTCAGCCCTGCTTTGCCCGCATAATCTAAAAAATTATTAGTAGTGCCTTTTCCAAGAGACTCATTGGGAAAAATTCCATTACGAACATTTCCTTGCCGATAAAAGGAGGTTGCATACAAATTACCTGCTACAAAAAAATCAAGCTTATTAAATTTAAATACCCCTTGCACCCATGAAGCCGCGCGCGAAATATTCAGGTTATAATCATACCCAAAACGGTCCCCTACTTTTAAAATTCTATTGGGACGATCTACATCAAATTGATTCACACCGCTGCCCACACCAAAATCACGTTCGGCAAACTGATTCACATTTACATAAAAATCCCCGCCAAGTAAATCTTCAACCTCTTTGTAATAATGATTTTGTTGTGTCTGATAAGAGACGCCAAACGTTACATCTACATGATTACCTATTCGAGAATTTAATACACTATTGAAATTGAAACGAGTGGTATTAATAATTCGATTTTCAATAATATACCTGGAGCGATTTCCACTAATGTCATTACCTATAACACCATTGGCATCCTTAACAGTTGCGTAACTAGCTGCATTTACATCATAAAGCCGTTGCCAATTGATCTGCCGCAGGTTAATATCAGCACGCATGAGTGATGCGAGCCTCTCTGCCTGCGCGCCATCCGGCGAATTAGCCCAAACACCTGTATAACTAGGCAAATAACGATAATAATCAGGTCTTGGATCTGCCGCATTGTACCAATCAAATCCAGTTACGGAACGATTACCGGTAGAAATACTCAAGGCGGTAGTCAAGCTGGTGTTATTCCTGATGGTAAATTCATGGTTGATGATAGCAACAGGTTGATGCGTTCTTCCTACACTAACATTGCGCTTTTTGCCATTTTGATAACCCCAGTTAGGATTATAATAAGGAGTACCTGCCAAATCAATCATTTCCTGCACGGAGGCACCTTGCCTTCCGTTTTCAGTAGGTGCATCAAATACAGTCAGAGAAAGCAGGTGGCGTCGATTGATTTTTTTATCGATGCCTGCAAAGAATGCCCACCCATCATAATAAGTACCCGGCACATACCCTTCACCAGCCCATCTGCGACTTCCACTCAGCGCAAAAGCCCACCCCTTTTTACTAAGACCGGTAGCATGTGTGAGCATCATCCGATTATTGTAATTACGGTTGGAAGCTGCATAGCTAAATTGTGTTTGCGCACGCTGTTTACTTGCACGCGCATCAATATTTGTGTTACCACCAATATCGCCGAATGTAAAAGTGTTGGTACGCAATCCCCAGGAGATATCACGGTTGCGCATCACATCATTCAATCCGCCCCATAAACCAAAAGGAGTAAACCCATTATCCAAATTATCCATGGGGATTCCATTCAAAAAAGTACTGAAATGATCATTTTCGTACCCACGTATTCTAAAACGAACCGCACTAAAATTGAAAGAAGCTGCTGAAAAAAATGGATCACGTCCAGCGGTTAGCAGAGAGGAAACATTTTGACCGCCTGCATCGCCCATATCTCCTTCATCAAGAGTAATGGTTGGAATATTATCCAGGAGTGCATCTTTTACGTCATCCAAAATTGCTGTGTCTTTACGAGCAGTGGAGTCAACTTGTGCAATTGAAATAAGTTGAAAACCGAGTAGGAACAAGAATAAAGCCACAATACGCATGCAGTGTAGTTTTTAGGTGTAGCGAAGTTATTGGCTAGCTCAAAACAGGTTATTAAAAGTTAAACACATTTTAGGGAATAAATTGAGATCAAATAGTGCTAGTAAGTTGTAGTTTTAGTCCTCGTTGTGACTTTTATGAAAAAACACCTGCTTTTATTGCCACTTTTCCTTCTCAGCATTTCATCGTTCGCCCAAAAAAAACAATTTAAGTCAGCCATTATTGGCTTTTATAACCTGGAAAATTTGTTTGACACAATAGATAACACTTTAATTAATGATGAGGAGTTTTTACCCAGTGGAATCAGAAATTATAATACCGCTATCTATAAGGATAAACTCGCTAAACTAGCTGCTGTTATTGCACAAATTGGCACCTCCTATACCCCAGATGGCCCTGCTCTTTTAGGTGTTGCTGAAATTGAAAATGACACCGTCCTACATGACCTTGTAAATGAACCACAATTACAAAAAAGAAACTATCGATATGTCCACTATGATTCAAAGGATGCGCGTGGTGTGGATGTTGGATTACTTTACAACCCAAACTATTTTTCTGTACTCACCAGTAACAAGTTATTTGTTCCACTACCCACCGGCTCAAAGGACGCTTACTATACGCGAGACATTTTATGGGTTAAAGGGAAATTAAATGGTGAAACTATACACGTATACGTAAACCATTGGCCAAGCCGAAGTGGCGGCGAAAAAAGAAGTGAACCTGGAAGAATTGCCGCAGCTGCGGTATGCAGAAAACACATTGACAGCATCCTTTCAAAAGAGCCAAATGCTAAGATTGTTGTTATGGGAGACCTTAACGATGACCCGATCAATAAAAGTGTAGAAAAAGTGCTGAGAGCTGTCGACAAAGACCAGTTAGACCAAAAAGGGGCATTATTCAATCCCTGGTTGGATCTTTATAAAAAGGGTATTGGCACATTGGCTTACCAGGATGCTTGGGGGCTTTTTGATCAAATCATTGTTTCTAAACCTTGGTTAGATAAAGATCAGGGCGGTTTCTTCTTATACCAACCCCAGGTTTTTAATAAAGAATTCCTAGTTGAAAACAACGGGCGCTACAAAGGTTATCCCATGCGAACGTGGGATGGTAATAGTTACCGAGGTGGTTACAGTGATCATTTCCCTACATATATACTGGTAATCAAAGAGTTAGGTAATTAAAATTATCCTAGCCCCTTCAATAGGCTTACGCTTGTACGGTAAGCAGATTTCCCATATCTTTGCCGCCCCCAAATCTGGATTCGCAGATTCTTTTTCACCCTGGTGAAATTGTCCAATGGGTAAACCGAATTGTTAACCTTTTTCGGCTTAGAGCCGAAAACAAAACTTGGTACATGAACAACTATGAACTGATGGTGATTTTCACCCCTGTTCTGAGTGACGACGAGTTCAAATCCCAGCAAAAAAAGATTGCTAAGATGGTCACCGAAGCTGGTGGCACCGTTGTTGCAGAGAACGCCTGGGGCCTCAAATCTCTGGCCTACCCTATTCAAAAGAAGACCACAGGTCTTTATTGGGTACTTGAGTACAGTGCAGCTGCTGACTTCAATGAAAAATTGAAAACTCAGTTGTTGCGTGACGAGACAGTGCTCCGTCATTTGTGCACAAAACTCGACAAATACGCCGTCGAGTACAATGCCCGTAAGAGAAGTGGTGTAAAATCTAATCAACAAAAAGCAGTGGAGGCCTAATTGTATGGCAAAGAATGAAATCAAATACCTGACGGCCATCAAAACTGATAAGCGCGTCAAGAAGTTCTGCCGATTCAAGAAATACGGCATCCGCTATATTGATTATAAGGATGTAGAGTTTCTTAAAAAATTTCTCAATGAGCAAGGCAAGCTTCTACCACGCCGCTTAACAGGAAACAGCTTGAAATTTCAGCGTAAAGTTTCCGATGCCGTGAAAAAAGCGCGTCAAATGGCGCTGTTGCCTTATGTAACTGATCTTTTAAAATAACCTCACCCTAACTCCTTTTTTTAAAGGAAGACAGTGCCAAGCACTGGGCAGGTGAACAAAAGAAAAAAAATGGAAGTCATTTTAACCAAGGATGTAGATAATCTGGGTGCTGCTAACGAGGTAGTAAAAGTAAAAAACGGTTATGCCCGTAACTTTTTGATCCCTCGCAAGATGGCAGTTGAAAATAGCCCCAGCAATCAAAAGCAACTGGAAGAGCGTTTAAAGCAATTCCAAAAGAAGGAAGCTCTTATGCTGGCTCAAATTAATAGTGTAATTGCAAAACTTAACGAAGGGCCCATTCGCTTGGGAGCTAAATCAGGTACCAGCGGAAAGATCTTTGGAAGCATTACCAGTCTTCAAATCAGCAGAGCTATTCGCGAACAAAAAGGATATGAGATTGACCGTAAAAAAATCTCTATTGCGGAAGAAGTAAAAGAGCTGGGAAGCTACAAAGCTGTTATCGACTTCGGTAACGGTAAGTCAGCAGAAGTCAGCTTTGAAGTAGTTGCTGAATAAAATATTACCCAAAACCAACTGCAAAGTCCTCTTCGGAGGACTTTTTTTATTCCCTAAGCGGGTGCCAGTCAAGGGGTTGTAAGAAGTTTGCCCGAATCCCTAGACAAATTGGCTAGGAGAACTAAAAAAAACGTTACTTTGTTCCGTTATTGGTGCTCTTTCAGTTTCACATGTCCGGGACGATTCGAATACGTAGAATGTTCTCTAGGTACTGTTTACTGTTGACACTCTTTATTTTTTAAAACCTAACAAGATGAACATTTACGTAGGAAATCTGAGCTGGAACCTAAAAGACCAGGATCTGCTCAATCTTTTTTCAGCCCATGGTGAAGTAACCACAGCAAAAATCATTAATGACAAATTCACTGGTCGTAGCAAAGGCTTCGGTTTCGTGGAAATGCCAAATGATGATCAAGCTCAAGCTGCTATTGCTGCTCTTAACGGAACAGCAGTGGATGGCCGTAATGTGGTTGTGAACGAAAGCCGCCCAAAGCCTGAAGGCAGTGGTGGCGGTGGTGGCTTCAAGAAGCGCAGCTTCGGCGGCGGCGGTGGCGGTGGCTATCGCGGTAACCGTGGCGGTGGCGACTACAATCGCGACAGCTTCAACAACGGAGACTTCTAAATCATTGACGGTTGATCCGTCGATTCAATTTACTCCTATAGTCCGGTCTAAATGACCGGACTTTTTTTTGTTACCTTCGTACTGAAATGACCGAAAAAATTCTGATCCTGGATTTTGGATCACAGTATACGCAGTTGATTGCACGGGCTGTACGCGAAGCAAATGTTTACTGCGAGATAATACCCTATCATCACGCTGTGCAAATTGAGCCAACGCTAAAAGGAATTATCCTCTCTGGCTCACCCGCATCTGTAAACGATGAAAAAGCTCCAGTAATAGATATAGCTGCACTAAATGCCCATATCCCCGTGCTAGGAATTTGTTATGGAGCCCAGCTTACGGCAAAATGTTTTGGGGGAATCGTTGCCAAAAGCAATAAGCGAGAATACGGACGTGCCCAATTAAGAAGAAAAAAAGAGGACCCTATTTTCAAAGGGATGGACACACAATCCCAAGTTTGGATGAGTCATAGCGATTCAATCAAAACACTTCCCACGGGTTATGAATTACTCGCTGATACAGATAGTATTCCTGTAGCAGCCTTTAAAAAACAAGCTGACGGACAATCATTATATGGAGTACAATTCCATCCTGAGGTATACCACTCTTCGCAAGGAAAAACATTCTTAAAAAATTTCTTGTTGGAAATCTGTGGATGCAAACAAGATTGGACTCCTGCACATTTTATAACAGACACCGTGCATGCATTACGCAGCCAAATTGGAAATAGACGCGTCATAATGGCACTAAGTGGTGGCGTAGATTCAACAGTAGCGGCCACGCTAATACACCGTGCCATTGGCGATCAGTTAACAGGAATATTTGTTGACAATGGAGTATTAAGAAAAGACGAGTTCAATGCAGTATTAAAAACGTATCAGGAAATTGGATTACCAGTCAAAGGAGTTGATGCCAGCGAACGCTTTTACCAAAACTTAGCAGGCAAAACGGATCCTGAGGCAAAACGAAAAGCAATCGGCTCACTATTCATCGATATTTTCCAAGAAGAAGCTGCACAATTAAAAAATATTGAATTATTAGGGCAGGGTACTATTTACCCTGACGTAATAGAAAGTGTTTCTGTTCACGGCCCCTCTGTTACCATCAAATCACACCATAATGTAGGCGGACTCCCCGAACATCTACATCTTGAATTAGTAGAGCCACTCCGTTTGTTATTCAAGGATGAAGTAAGAAAAATTGGAATAGAATTAGGTATTCCCCCAGCAATGATCCACCGACACCCTTTTCCAGGGCCGGGATTAGCTATTCGAATTATAGGTGAGGTAAATGCAGCACGTGTGCAATTGTTACAAGCTGCGGACCATGTATTTATTCAAGCATTAAGAGATAAGGGCTTGTATGATTCAGTTTGGCAGGCAGGTGTAATGTTACTCCCCGTAAAAAGTGTAGGGGTAATGGGTGACGAGCGAACGTATGAATATACCGTGGCACTCAGAGCCGTAACCAGTGTAGATGGAATGACAGCGGATTGGGCACACCTACCCTACGAATTTTTAGCGTACGTTTCTAATGAAATCATCAATCACGTAAAGGGGATCAACCGGGTTGTATATGATATCAGCAGTAAACCACCCGCTACCATTGAGTGGGAGTAATTTACCTTGAATGACATGAAAGGCTTTCGTATTTTTTGGATGCTGTTATTTACATGCATTCTTTTTTCACAGTCACTGATTGCACAAAACAATGTGCTAAAAAAATCAGTTCGCATAGGCCTTCTTTTACCTTTATTACTTGACTCCGCCATTGATCAAAAAAACAATTTCAAGTTTCCACCAAAAACTTTTCCCAAATATTTATTACCCGGTTTAGAATTTTATGAAGGAGCATTACTTGCCCTAGACTCGCTCAACAAAAAAAGAGCGCCCATTCAATTAGTAGTACTAGATACACGTGCCGCAAAGGAAAACATTCAAACACAACTTGAAAAACTGGCGGGTCCACCCCTGGATCTTATTCTGACACATTGCAATGCAACGGAGCTTAGAATTATTGCAACCTATGGATTAAAGAAAAATATTCCCGTGATTAATGTGAATCTTCCAAACGATGCCGGCATCACTGGAAATCCATTTTTAGTGTTACTCAATTCCACCCTTCGCACGCAATGTGTGGCCCTTGCAGATCATATCCAATCTAAATACACCAAACAACAAGTGGTGGTTTTCCGTAAAAAGGGAGGATTGGAGGATCGGATTCGTAGTTATTGGGAGGAAAATAATCAAGCAAAAAAAATTACCAAATGGACCTATGTAGATTTACCAGATAGTTTTTCCGTAAATCATCTTAGCGCCAAATTGGATACCACCAAATCTACTATCTGTGTAGCTGGCACTTTAGATGAAAATTTTGGAAAGCGATTAGCCGCGCAATTGGCCACCCTTTCCAAGCAACGATATAAAGTCAGTTTATTTGGGTTACCAACCTGGGATGACAGTAAAGATTTTTCAAGACTTGAATACAGAGGTATTGATATTACCTACTGTACTCCCTACTATAATTCTCGCACTGATTCAGTCAGTCAGCAGGTACAGCAATTTTTTGCCACCACGCTCTACGCTCGACCAAGCGATATGGTGCTACGTGGTTACGAAGCTGTTTGGAAATACGCTAATGTTCTTCTCAAATACGGGAACAATATTGCTACGCAATTAGATTCCAACGAATTTGAGTTGTTTAGAGAAATGGAACTCAAACCTGTTATAGGAAAAGAAAAACAGCTAGACTATTTTGAGAATAAGAAACTTTTCTTCCTCAAATGGCAGGATGGAATACGTAAACTGATTTCCTGATTACCTATTAATTGCTAGTTCATTTTTTTCTGTAAACTGGAAACTTGTTGCTGTAGATCTGAAACCACATTAGCAAGTTGATTCATATCCCAGCGATGTTGTGAATTTGCCTTGGATATAACTACCTGTGCTTGCCACATTTCAATCACCTCCTCCGTATTCACGGTGTACGGGTGAAACACAGGATTATCACTTACCAGTGTGAGTTTATCTTTTTGCTTACCATTCTTCTGAATGCGTTTATACACGATTCCTTCATTGCGAGAGACTACTATACAGGGCGTATCATTTTTCACTGCCTCCAGGTCATTCACCTTTTCTCCCACAATTACTGAACCGCTGGGAGTCGGCAACATTGAATCTCCAATAATTTCAAAAGCCCTGAAGTTTCCTCCTGTCAACATGGGAAGGGTGAAGGTGTTTAATTCATCTATGAATTCAGGATCGGCATATCCAGCCAAGTATCCTGCAGCTGCTTTAATGGGAACAAAAGGGATTTCAGCAGGACCTGAGGCCATCTTAATTGCTCTGCGTTGACTCAAGTAGCTAGCCTTTTGATCACTCAGATCTTTCCGGAGCAAATCATCCATGGTCAACTTAAATAAATCACAAACAGCTTCCAACACCTCATAACGAGGCTCAGCCCTTTCCTCTTCATAAGCGCCTAACAGGGATCTTTTGATGTTAAGCTTGGTGGCAAACTCCTCTTGTGTCCAGCCCCGCTGTTTGCGGAGATACTTTAGATTTTGATTTGAGTAGGACATGTGACTCTAATTTATTTAGTTGCAAATTACTAATATTTTTAGATTTTCCAAATTTTTTAGCCCCCATCTTGGTCTGCGCCCAAAAAAAGGGGAGTTTTACATCGTTATGTCAACAAAAAAGTCAAGCCCCCGTACCAGAAACAAAACGGCCAAAGTAACTGGAAAAGAAAAGCCTATCATCCTGATCACCAATGATGATGGCATAAGTGCGCCCGGAATACGCAATCTGGTGGAAGCAGTAAAAGACATTGGAAAAATTGTAGTAGTTGCACCCGACAAACCGCAGTCGGGTATGGGACATGCCATAACTATTGGTGAACCGCTGCGTTTGCATAAAACGCATCATTTTGAAGGCATTGAATCGTATTCTTGTTCAGGTACACCTGTAGATTGTGTGAAGCTGGCAGTAGATAAAGTGCTCCATCGAAAACCAGATCTCTGTGTAAGCGGAATCAACCACGGGGCCAACCATAGTATAAATGTAATCTACTCCGGTACCATGTCCGCTGCTGTAGAGGCGGCTATAGAAGACATCCCTTCAGCAGGATTTTCACTGTTAGATTATAGCATTGAAGCTGATTTCTCCGGAGCACGCTACTACGCTAGACAAGTGGTTGAGTTGATGCTAAAAACTAAATTGGGAAAGCATACCGTACTCAACGTGAACATACCTGCCAAGCCCTTAGAATTATTGAAAGGAATTAAACTATGCAGACAGGCGTATGCAAAATATGAGGAGAACTACGTGCAGCGAAATGATCCGCATGGTCGTCAATACTATTGGCTTACGGGCGAATTCCAGAATTTTGACAAAGGAAAAGACACGGACGTATGGGCATTAGCCAACAACTTTATCAGTGTGGTACCTGTGCAATATGATTTGACGCATTCCGTTTATCTTAAACAATTAAAGGCAACCTGGAAAAAATGATTTTTACAAAAGACAACTTAAAACTTGGATTGGTATTGGGTTTTGTAGGCCCCCTGTTAGGACTTCTTTTTCTTTATTACTACTTGTATCCTTCGTTTACGCTGCTGGAGTTTTTAGATTCCTTTTTCCATGAAAATAGATTATTGACTTCTATTGGTTCGCTTAGCTTGCTGGTCAATGCCATTCTTTTCACTTTTTATGTGAACACGCAGCGAGACCAAACTGCAAAAGGTATTTTTATCATCACTGTTTTTTATGGAATTGGAATTTTATTGCTAAAGCTGTTTAATTAATCGCATGCGCTATTATATCATAGCCGGAGAAGCCTCAGGTGACCTACATGGAGGCAGATTAATAAAAGCAATTCGAGCATTAGATACAGCAGCAATCATCCAAGCCTGGGGAGGCCCAGAGATGCAGCAAGCAGGAGCCACTATTGTAAAACATTATAGAGAATTAGCATTCATGGGATTTGCAGAGGTAGTAAAAAATCTGCCTGCAATTTTTAGAAATATTCAATTTTGTAAAAAAGATATCCAAACGTTCCAGCCCGATGTATTGGTGCTGATTGATTATCCTGGATTTAATTTAACAATTGCGCCATGGGCAAAAAAGAAGGGCTATAAAATTGCCTACTATATTTCGCCACAGGTTTGGGCCTGGAAAGAAGGCCGCGTAAAAAAAATGAAGTCCTGTATTGATCACTTGATGGCTATTCTACCCTTTGAAAAAGATTATTTTCTCAACCGTTGGAACTGGAAAATTGAATACGTTGGCCATCCTTTACTAGAGGCAATCGATCAAGCCCAACAAACCCCTCCTACTCAACTACCAACCTCGCAACCAATTGTAGCGCTGCTGCCTGGAAGTAGAAAACAAGAAATCACGCAAAAACTTCCGCTTATGCTGGAAGTAAGTAACCATTTCAAAGACTACCAATTTGTGGTAGCAAAAGCTCCCGGACTTCCCGAAACATTTTACACAACTTGGGAACAACAATACCCGAACGTATTATTCATTGCTGGAAAAACCTATGATTTATTACGTCAATCACAGGCTGCATTGGTCACTTCAGGAACCGCCACCCTGGAAACGGCATTACTGCAAATACCACAAGTAGTATGCTATAAAGGTTCCGCTATATCCTACGAAATTGGTAAACGTGTAATTAAGATAAAGTACATCTCCTTGGTAAATTTAATATTGGATCAGCCATTAGTGGAAGAATTGATTCAATACAAACTTACCGTTCCAGCACTCACTGCTTCGCTGGAAAAAATTCTTGCCCCCACTGCGGCTCGACATGCGATACTCGAAGGTTATGGAAAATTGCGCAGGCTATTACAGCAAGAAAAACCTGCTTCAAAAAAAGCAGCCCACTCCATTCATGCATTAGCTAAAAAATAAGCTTGATAGCCAGGATAACCAGGCAAAGCAGAAAAATAAAAAGGCTGATACGATTGATTCCGTGCATATATCCTATCCAAGCAGACTTAGGTCGGGAAGGATCTTTCTTTCGCAAATACAAATACTCTGCTAATTGATTTAAAACACTCATACAGCAAAGTTATGTGGGAACAGCGAATTTAACTGTTTTACTTTTTTATCTATGCTCACTTAGCTAAAAAAACTAACGCTCTAACGTAACGGTTTCCTCTGACTTTACACCAGCTGTTGTTTTCGTGTAATATAAAACTGCAGCATTGGTAGTGAGCGTTTGAATTTGATAGGGATCGCCATCAATTGTGGCAGTGCTGCCCGAGATAGTATAAGGGAAATTAAACGATGAGGTTCCAATCTTCATTTCAACTGTTCCCGATGTTTTAAAATCTAAGTAGTCACCCGTAACTCCTGTATAATTCAAGGTAACCGTTGTTCCTTCCTTAGCAAGAATACTCTTTAAGGTCCATTTACCCACTAAAGACGGAGGAGGAGTTTTCTCTTTCTTACAAGAAGAAATGGATAGCATCCCAACAGCAAGCAGGAAAAAAATAATTTTTTTCATAATTAGTATTTTAATGATAAGATTAAATTAACCTGTATCACTAAAAACTAAATGGAATTGATCAAAAATTTTTGAAATTTACCTACTCTTAGGTATGGAAAGTAAATAAAAAGTAGTGGAGAATACCGGAGTCGAACCGGTGACCTCTTGCATGCCATGCAAGCGCTCTAGCCAACTGAGCTAATTCCCCGAGGGCGGCAAATATACCGATATTATTCTCCCCAGATCTGCTCCTTACCATCCAGCCATTTCTTGACTGCATCGGTGGTGACAGATTTAGGACGCTCGATGGAAAAGCCCAATGCACGATCCCAACACAAACTGGCTAATACTCCTAAGGCACGACTTACTGCAAATAACACGGTGTAAAATTCGTACTCCACCATACCATAATGAACTAATAAGGCGCCACTATGTGCATCCACATTAGGCCATGGATTTTTTATTTTACCTAGCTCTTGTAAAATGGGTGGCACAACTTCATAAATATTCCAAACAGTATTTACCAATTTATCATCGGGCATATGCTTTTTTCCAAATTCCATTTGTGCAGTGAATCGAGGATCTGTTTTACGTAACACAGCATGCCCATAACCTGGAACCACTTTACCGGAGTTAAGCGTACTTTTTACATAGTCAACAATTTGCTCTTTGGTTGGTGCATCTGTATTCAACTCTTTTTGCATCTCAAAAATCCATTTGACCACCTCCTGATTAGCCAGTCCATGTAGAGGCCCTGCCAATCCGTTCATTCCAGCTGCATACGCTAGATAGGGGTCACTCAACGCAGAACCCACCAAGTGTGTAGTATGTGCTGACACATTTCCGCCCTCATGGTCTGCATGAACGGTCATGTATAAGCGCATGAGTTCTTTGAAACTCTCATCCTCGTATCCGAGCATGTGTGCAAAATTACCAGCCCAATCTAAGAGACCATTTGGCTGGATATGATCTCCATTTTTATATTTCCTACGATAGATATAAGCTGCAATACGAGGCAAGCGAGAGAGCAGTACAATACTATCATCGAATACGGGCAACCAATAATCTTTTTTATTAATCCCTTCGGAATATCTTTTCTGAAAATAGCTTTCTGTTTGAAGTGCCATCACTCCTACCACAAACATGGTCATCGGATGTGTATTTAGCGGCAATGCATCAATGGCTTCAAAGACATGTGATGGAACATGACTACGGCGTTGCAACACGTTAGTCACATGATTGGCGTCCTCCTCCGTTGGCAATTCGCCAATCATCATTAAATAAAATAGTCCTTCTGGTAAGGGCTCACTACCCCCAGGCGCCTTTGGTAATTTAGCTTGTAACTCAGGGATGGAATATCCCCGAAAACGAATTCCCTCTTGTGCATCCAGCAATGAGGTTTCAGTCACAAGCCCAGTGATACCACGCATACCCTGGTATACCTGAGAAAGTGTCACTTCTCCAACTACTTTATTACCGTGCTCTTTAAGTATTTCCTTGATTTCAGCAGACAACGTAGTTGACTTCTCTAAAAATCTGTCCTTCATGATACCCATATAACAGCCTTATTTAAACGTGAAAATGAGATGCGCAAAGTTACGTCAGGGCAGGTGCCGGACAAAAATTAACCCTGTTATAAAAAGCAAAAGATTGGCTATTTGGGGGTCGTGCGATAAAGCCGCAAGGCCACCAGGGAAAAAACCAGGTTGGGCAACCAGGCAGCCAGCAACGGATGCAGGTTTCCCTTTACGGCAAACACGGTAGAAAAGCGGTCAGACATGATAAAAAGTGAAGCGATAATAATACCTAAAGCAAGGTGCATCCCACTACCGCCACGAGTTTTCCGGCTCGCAATGGTTACCCCAATCAATGTTAACAGGACTACGCTAAAAGCACCAGCAGTACGTTTGTAGCGTTCCACTTTCAAGGTATCCATTCCTTCAGTTCCTCTTAATTCCTCTCTGCGAATATGCGCCACCAATTCAGGTGTACTAAGTTTATCCTTGAGATATTCGTCTCTACGCAATTCTGCCGGATTCAAATGTAGTTGAAGTAACAAGGTGTCATAAAAACGAACTCGTTCACCTACGGAATCAAGATGTCTTTCCGTAGCCCTGTATAATTTCCATCGATTGGTCAAGGTATCCCACATCATGTTTTCAGCTCGAAGGTTATATACTAATTGGCCGTTTTTGGTTCGTTCTAAAAAAAGACCTCTGGCGCTTTTACTCACCGTATCATAATCTCTAATTCCCACAAAGGCATTAGTGTCAACGCGCAGGTAAAAACAATTAATACAATTGGTATAGGTTACATACTTTGAGGGATCATTCCGATCAAGATAGGTGGATTGAAACTGTCCTCTAATTACATTGGCTTTGGGAATCCAATACCGATTACCCACCCACCACAACAAGGCCAATAAAAATCCTCCTATAAAGTAGGGTCTTAAAAACCGATTATAACTGGTTCCACTAGATAAAATGGCAATGATTTCAGATTGTGTTGCCATTTTTGATGTAAAGAAAATGACAGCAATAAAAACAAAAAGAGGAAAAAGCAGACTCCAGATATGTGGTATAAAACCAATGTAGTATTGATCAAAAAGTTGTCGGGAGCTTAGCCCTGATTGAACAAAATCATCTGTCTTTTCGCTAATATCCACCGCTACAGCCACGGCTGTGAATAACAGCATGCAGAATACAAACGTCACCAGAAACTTTTTAAGAATATACCGATCAAGCTGCTGCATAATCAAAAGTAGGTAAAGAAATCAGCAACGTTGTTGAAGTTTGACTACCATCTCCTTTTTCCATTGAATAAAGTCTCCAGCAAGAATTCTTCGTCTTGCCTCAGTAACCAGCCATCGGTAAAAAGCAAGATTATGGATACTGGCAATCGTGTATCCTAAAAATTCTTTTGATTTAATTAAGTGGCGGAGATAGGCTCTGCTATAGTATTCGCTAATGGGCGAATCAATACCCGTATCCAGTGGTGAAAAATCGGTCTCCCATTTTTTATTGTCAACATTAACAATCCCTTGGGTTGTAAAGAGCATCGCGTTTCTTCCATTCCGAGTAGGCATGACACAATCAAACATATCAACTCCCAGACTGATACACTCCAAAATATTCCAGGGAGTGCCAACGCCCATGAGGTACCGCGGTTTTTGCGCAGGTAAATGTTCACAGCACCACCCACAGATATCGTATAACACGGCTTCAGGTTCTCCCACACTCAATCCACCAATAGCATGCCCAACCGCCTCCTTTGCCATGCTATATTCACAGGATTGTTTTCGAAGTTCCTTGAAGGAAGCTCCTTGAACAATGGGAAATAAATTTTGTGTATATCCATAACGGGGAGCTGTCTCTTCAAATCGTTTGAAACAACGATCCAGCCAACGATGTGTTAGCTCCATTGATTTTTTTGCATACTGAAAATCACAATCTCCAGGAGGACACTCGTCAAAAGCCATTATGATATCAGCACCAATACTTCGTTGAATATCCATCACTGACTCAGGCGTAAATAAATGTTTACCTCCATCAATATGAGATTGAAATGTAACGCCCTCTTCATTGATCTTACGCGTTCCCGACAAGGAAAAAACCTGATAACCGCCACTGTCCGTAAGGATTGGCCTATCCCACCCCATAAACTGATGCAATCCACCAGCAGCCTCTAAAACATTCATTCCAGGACGGAGGTAAAGATGATACGTATTACCTAAAATAATTTGAGCCTGTACAGATTCACGAAGTTGCTGTTGTGATACGGCTTTCACACTTCCCACCGTGCCAACGGGCATAAAAATGGGGGTAGTAATGGTACCATGATCGGTGTTAATAAGTCCCGCCCGGGCATTTGAACCCGTATCCGTTTTTTCCAATGTGAATTGTAAGGCCGCCATTGTTCGCGCAAGATACAAGTATCTTATTATCTTCGCCGTTATGTTGATGATCGACTGGAGAGATTTACTTTTCTACGCGTTTTCGGCCGCCGCCCTGATTCAATTATTCTACTACACCTGGTTTTTTAGTCGGCTGGCATTTTTTAAAAAGAAAGAAAAACCTACACAACGCCAACACCCTGTATCGGTAGTAATTTGTGCCAGGGATGAAGACGAAAATCTGGCACGCAATCTGCCTGGTGTATTAGTACAGCAATATCCGAGTAGTAAGGAAGTAGTGGTAGTCAATGACAATTCTGTTGATGATTCAAAATTTATTTTACAGGAATTAAAACGAACTTTTAAAAATCTGCAAATTGTTGAACTCACGCAGGAAGCCAAATTGATTGCCGGAAAAAAATATCCGCTCTCCATTGGAATCAGAGAAGCCAATTATGAGATACTCCTACTCACCGACGCTGACTGTGTCCCTTCCAGCGAACATTGGATTCAAAAAATGCAAGAAGCCTATGGAGAAAATACTGAGATTGTTTTGGGTTACGGAGGTTATCACAGAAGAAAGGGACTACTCAATAAGTTAATTCGCTTTGAAACCTTTCACACAGCACTGCAATATCTTTCTTATGCCCTAGCTGGCATTCCTTATATGGGAGTAGGACGCAACCTTTCCTACCGAAAAGACCTTTTTTTACGTAACAAAGGCTTTTCATCTATTAACCATATTCCCAGTGGAGATGATGATTTATTTGTGAATAAATTAGCTAATAAGTTTAATACAGCTGTAGTAATTGACCGGGAGGCTATCACAAGATCTGTTCCAAAAACCACTTGGGGTAGCTGGCTTAACCAAAAGTCTCGCCACTACACAACGGCTAAATATTATAAGCTGCTCCACAAGTTTCTACTAGGGCTCTACTTTATTTCTCAATTTTTATTTTATCCATTATTGGGGATGGCACTTGCCTTTTGTAATTGGCAGTGGGTAGCGGGTATTGCAGTTTTAAAATTGCTTCCACAGGCGGTTATTCTTTATAATGCAATGAAAAAGCTAGATGAGAAAGACCTCTGGCCTTGGTTTATATTCCTGGATATGTGGATGTTTTTCTATTACCTGCTTTTCTTTCCTGCATTATGGAGAAGGCCAACAAAAAACTGGAATTGAAATGAAACCCGCTCCTGATGCAGCACATACTGGCCTAGCACTACTTCAACAGTATTTCACTGAATTCAGTCCTGCGCAACTTGCACAATTTGAACAACTGGGACCTTTATACAAAGATTGGAATGAAAAAATCAATGTAATCTCTCGTAAGGATATCGATTCACTTTATGAAAGACATGTATTACACTCACTCAGTATTGCTGCCGTTGGGAATTTTGCAAACGGCAGTACGGTGATCGATATTGGAACAGGCGGCGGTTTCCCCGGACTACCCCTTGCCCTATTTTTCCCTGAAGTATCCTTTCACTTAGTGGATAGCATCGCAAAAAAACTAAAAGTAGTTGAAGCCATAGCCAACACCATTGGTCTTACAAATCTCACCACCCAACATATCCGTGCAGAGGAAATTAAAAATAGAAAATTTGACTTTGCTGTTTCCAGAGCGGTAGCTCCCCTAAATGAGCTATGGGGTTGGAGTAAGCCACTTCTTCAAACCAAACACCGCGTTGCAGGAAATGAATTAGCACCCGGTTTACTCTGTTTAAAAGGCGGTGATTTGGCAGCAGAGATACAAGCCAGCGGAACTAAGCCCAAGCAATTACCCCTGACACAACTATTTCCACTGCCGTTTTTCGAAGAGAAATTTTTACTCTACGTGCCTCGCTAGTTTACTGGACCGACAAAGTACCAGGTTGCGTCCAATTCAATTTAAGCTGATTATTTTTTCGATCGATATCGGCTAAACGCTGTGAGGGATCAATTTCCACAACTTGCAAGGTGGTTATTTTTCTAGCAGTTGTAATGGTGTATGTCCCACTTGTCCATTTCCAGGCCGGATATACAACACGGGTACTACCTGCATCCTCTATGGGCTTTTGTCCATATTGAAGATCAAGTGGTATATAATGTAATTCCTTTGAGCCATCTGCAAATGTCAACTCCAGATCAATAGGCATGGGCATCAAACCCACTCGTTTCAGTCGGACTTGCGTTAACCCCTTTTCTTCCCATAGGCTGTCAATAGCATAGTCAATGGTTTTAATAGAATTAACCCAATATTCTTTGTACCAATCCAATTTCAATCCACTTCGTTTTTCGGACAAACGAATCAAATCATGAACAGTAGGATGTTTGAATTTCCATTTATCATAATAGTCCAATAAAATTTGATCACGCACCGCAGCACTGGTAATGTACCCCAGCTGCTCCATGAATACGGCTCCTTTTGAATAAGCAGCAGCCCCGTATGCAGCATTCGTGTTGAAATGATCCGCATGGGTGGTGAGTGGTTCCTCACGACCGCTCTTGGCCAAACTCACATAGCCACGATAGGAGCCTGAATGAGCAAATGATGTATCATTTTCTAGAAATGCACTGATCCGATCTTCCGCAAATGTGGTGAACCCCTCATCCATCCAAGCATAGAGTGACTCATTAGTGGCCAAGAGGCCTTGATACCAGTTGTGCATCCATTCATGCAACCAAGCACCTGGACCAATTAATAAAGTTGACATCGGATATTCCATACCGCCATCTCCCCCATGAATAAAAGAATATTGTTTATAAGGATAGAGACCAAAATGCTTTTCAATAAATGGCAATGCACGCGCCGCATCTGGTAAAATTTTCTCCCAGGTTGCCGCCTTTTCATTCGTTGGCTTGTACAATAAGTGAAGCGTTAAGGCAGGTATTGCCGGAGAAGTTTTTGTGGGAGGTATGCTATCCCGAATTTTTAATGTCCGATGAATGTAATCTGGATCAGCTGCCCACATAAAGTCATGTACTTGTGGAGCTACAAAATGCCAGGTCAATTTTTCACCCGCAGGTCTACTAACTTTTTGTCCAGGCAACTCATAGCCGTACCCAATTTTTTGAGGATTCTGTAAATAGCCGGTGCCTCCGAGTATATATTTTTTATCAATATTAATTTTTACATCAAAGTTCCCCCATACCCCATAAAATTCTCTCCCCACATACGGAGTCGGATGCCAACCATCTTCATCATAGGCACAAATCTTAGGATACCACTGACTCATTGAATAACGAACTTTTGAGCTGGGATTATCCCGGCCACTTCGTCTAATTTGCAAGGGCACCTGACCTTCAAATTGCAAATCGAAAACTACTTTACTCTTAGGAAGAATCGGGGTATCTAATACAACTTCCAAAATTGTTTCCTGTTCTTTCAATTGCTGCACCCGTCCGTTCATCTTAAGGATCTTCACCGTTTGCTCACCATACTCCTCAGGCTTAAGATTAATGATGCGATCTTTCACACGACCATCCCAGTCCGCACCACGACCCACCTGAATAGTTCCCTGTCGGCGACTTCGGGTATCCATCATACTACCCGGACGAAAAGCATTAAAATAAAGATGAAAAAATACGCGCCGAAGCGTATCTGGAGAATTGTTCCAATAATCTAGCCGCTGCGTGCCTGTAAAACGGTTGGTGTTTACATCCATATCCACCTCCATCTTATAATTAACACGCTGCTGCCAAGACCCGGTTTGTGCAAATGCAAAAAAAGTGCAGCTTACAAATGCCAGTGTACTCAATAATCGTTTCATCTTGAATAGTTTTATGCATTAAGATTTTCCCGCAAGTACAATCACTAATTCGCCTTTGATGGTTCCAGCAGAAAAATGAGTGATACAATCGCGTATACTTCCTCTGAAATTTTCTTCAAATCGTTTAGATAATTCTCTACTTACACTACAACGCCTGTCCTCTCCAAAATATGTACAGCATTCTTCCAATGTTTTGATCAATCGTTGTGGTGATTCATAAAGGATAATAGTGCGTTCTTCCTCGGCCAGTGCCTTTAGCAAGGTTTGCCGACCTTTCTTGAGCGGTAGAAATCCTTCAAAACAAAATCGGGTGGAGGGAATTCCACTATTCACTAGCGCAGGTACAAAAGCAGTGGCCCCTGGCAAGGTTTCCACTTGAACACCTGCTTGTACACAGGCCCTTACTAATAAAAAGGCAGGATCAGATATGCCGGGTGTACCTGCATCAGTGATCAATGCCATTCGCTTTCCATTTTTGAGCTGATCAACCAGGTGCTGCAGCACTTTATGCTCGTTGTGCTGATGATAAGGACTAACGGGTTTCTGAATATTGTAATGCTGTAGTAGCACAGCACTGGTGCGGGTATCCTCGGCCAATATCACATCAACTGCCTGCAAAACATCTAATGCACGCAAGGTTATGTCACGTAAATTACCAATGGGAGTGGGCACCAAATACAAAGCCGTAGTGGGAGATAAATTAGACGGACCAGGTTCTGTATGCTCGATAACCGTCACGCGCGGGTTTTAAATTGAATCAGGCTTTTTGACAGTGCACTTCAAAATATTCCATGACTGGATTAGCCAGTAATTTCTGTGCAGCTTCACGGGCAATTGCTTCAGCAGCATCCGCTGATATAGCTTCTATTTGCAAGGTTATATTCTTTCCCACGCGTACATCCCCAACACCTGCCAATCCCAAGTTAGATAGACCCCCCAGGACCGCCTTTCCCTGCGGATCCAAGAGTTCTTTGTGTGGCATCACTTTAATTTCAGCTATATAACTCATGCAAAATGTTTTTTGAAAAACAAAGATAAGAGAACATAGATCATTATGATGAGGGGAATAGCCAGCCATTGTAAAAGCAAAAGCAGTATCACTGCTATTCCTAAAACGCCATATCGGAGCTTGTTCTCCTTCCAGGCAAATGAATCAAACTTAAAAGAAAGGAGGGGGCGCTGAGATAGCATTAGTCCGGATAAAACCAAAATCACGCTATATAAGAAAAATGAATTGAGTAATAGAGCAGGAACCCATGCTTGGTTTGTCTGCCAGTAAACAAGTGGAAGTGAAGCCACAAAAAGACCTGCAGCAGGCACCGGCAATCCCTTAAAATAGGAAGTGGGATTGGTTGTTTGATGTACGTTAAATCTTGCCAAACGCCAAGCCGCAGCAGCAGGTACTAAAAAAGCTGGCCACAACACTACAACAGATTGATCTAAGCCCTGCTCTCCTTGTGCCCATGACAATCTTAAAAATTGATACAATATCAAAGAAGGAGCTACTCCAAAACTTACTACATCTGAAAGTGAATCTAATTCACGACCCATTGCAGAACTTGCTTTAAGCAATCGTGCCAACAGTCCGTCTGCATAATCAACAACAGCACCGGCCAAGATAAAAACAGAGGCCAGCCAAATCTGCTCGGGAACATCATAATAAAGTTGTCCATTATTATCCGCCGTCATGATGATGCCGGGTTGTAAGGCAGCCACGCAAGCCATACAACCAAAAACAAGATTCAACAGCGTAAATAGATTAGGAATTTGCTTTACCATACTCATTTTTTCATCAACGCTTCAATTTCATCAGCCTCAATTGGAATATTTTTCATCAAATCCTTATTGCCTGACTTGGTTATCCAAACATTATTTTCAATTCTAACTCCCATTTGTTCTTCTTCAATGTAAATGCCCGGCTCTATAGTAAACACCATGCCCGCTTTAATAGGTTCTGTTCGCGTTCCCAGGTCATGCACATCAATACCCAGGTGATGAGAAATACCATGATAGAGATACTTGCGATAGGCTCTATTCTCGGGGTCTTCATTTTTTACTTCAGCCTTTCTTAATAACCCTAGTTTTAAAAATTGCTGCGTAGCCTCCTCTCCAATTTTATCTGTATACTTAACAATAGAAATCCCCGGCTTTAAAATACTCTTTGCATAATTATGCAAATGCAAACAAGCATTATATACATTTTTTTGACGACGTGTAAATTTTCCACTCACTGGAATTGTTCGAGTAAGATCTGCACAATACCCCCCATACTCAGCACCAAAATCCATCAATAATAATTCTCCGGCTTTACAGGCTTGGTTATTGTCTATATAGTGTAAGGTTCTTGCACGATCACCACTGGCAATAATACTATGATAAGCAGGTCCGGTGGCACGTTGGTTTAAAAAGGTATGCCAGATCTCCGCTTCAATCTGATATTCCATCACACCTGGCTTTACAAATCCAAGTAAGTGTCGGAAAGTTTGCTCAGTAATATGTATGGCTTTTTCAAGTACCGCTACCTCCAGTGGTGTTTTGATAGCGCGCAATTCACGCATAATTTTTGCAGCGCGAGCATACTGATGTAAGGGGTAACGCTGCTTCATTTCCTCAATGAAACGATATTCACGCGTTCTGATTAAACTAGCCTTACGATCATTCTCATTACTATCCAAACAAATGGTATCTGCCAAATGCACCCAGGTTTGTAACAAGGCATCGAAGCTATCCAACCATACAATCGTTTGAATCCCACTAATGGCTTGGGCCTCTTTAATACGTAATTGTCTGCCATCCCATTTTTCTTTTAATTCATTAGGACGAACAAGCACCAACACCTCACGAAATTTTGGATCTGGATTATCCGGAAATAATATCACCATGGTTTCTTCCTGCTCAATACCAGAAAGCCAGTATAGATCACTATTTTGCTTGAATGGATGCAGTGCATCTCCATTGGAAGGAAAAGCGTCATTGCTAACAAAAATGGCCAGTGTCCGAGAAGGGAGCGCTTTAGCAAATCGTTGTCTGTTCTCCGTAAATAAAGCCGGATTGAGTGGATGATATTTCATTACAAAAAATTAATCAAGACAGAAAAGCGCTTTTGCCAGCAAAAAAACTACTATAAGCGCTAGAACAAGCCGTAAAGCGCACTATCCACTTTGCTGATAATTTCTCCTAAATCTTCCTCACGTTCAGCAAACTTGATCTTATCTACATCTATTACCAAGAGCTTACCTTCTTTATAGTTAGCAATCCACTTGTTGTAAAACTCATTCAACTTTTTTAAATAGTCCAACCGTATGTTCTCCTCGTAATCGCGTCCTCTTTTTTGTATTTGCCCAACTAATGTTGGCACAGAAGCCTGTAAATAAATCAACAGGTCAGGGGGCTGCACCAGGGTTTTTAGCGTTTGAAAAAAATTGTAATAATTATCAAAATCACGCTTACTCATCAGCCCCATCTCATGCAAATTGGGAGCAAAGATGTTGGCATCCTCATAGATGGTACGATCTTGAATAACGGTTTCAGTTCCTTGTTGAATTTCCACCAACTGCTTCAGCCTGCTATTCAAAAAGTATACTTGCAAATTGAAACTCCAACGTGGCATGTCCTCATAAAAATCCATGAGGTAGGGGTTGTGATCTACATCTTCAAAATGGGGAATCCATTTGTAATGTTTACTCAGTAACTCCGTGAGGGTTGTTTTACCCGCTCCAATGTTACCAGCTATTGCAATATGTTTGGGTTTCTTTGCCTTTGCCATGCCGAGGGGCCGAAGCCAATTTTAGGTGGGGGTTAAAAGTAGGAAAAATCAA